>Ga0082212_10005421_pt1 | contig 17403 bp, 16 predicted proteins | sample TergutNt197P3_FD_71548 | JGI IMG/M metagenome (GOLD analysis project Ga0082212, IMG submission 71548) | Neocapritermes taracua P3 segment gut microbial communities from Petit-Saut dam, French Guiana - Nt197 P3 | ecosystem: Host-associated > Arthropoda: Insects > Digestive system > Gut ... | reverse complement strand
TGGGATATGAACTCTTTACTTGGAATAACGGCGTGCACAACGATGTGTTGAATATTAAAGATGAATTGACTTATTATTCAGGTAATCACAAAATCACCGGAGGCGTTGCCTTCGAATATAAAATGGCTGATAATGCCTATATGCGTAACGGTACCGGATACTATCGCTACTTAAGCCTTAATGACTTCATCACCGGTGCAGCGCCTGAAGTTGTATGTTTAACGTATGGTTATGACGGAGAAAAAAATCCTGCGGCTCGTGTGAGAACAAACAAAATTGGCGTTTATTTCCAAGATGACTGGAACATTAGCGAGAACTTCAAACTTACCTACGGTCTTCGTATTGACGGACTTTTCTTCAACAATAACGACTTGATGACGAATAAGGCTATCTACGACATAGATTATTCCGGTCGTCATATTGACACCGGTAAGTGGCCTTCGGCAAACATCATATTCTCTCCCCGTGTTGGTTTTGTTTGGGATACGTTTGGAGACAAGAGCATGAAGGTTCGTGGTGGCGTGGGTCTTTTTTCAGGTAACTTACCTCTTGTATTCTTCACCAATATGCCTACAAACGGCGGAATGGTGCAATTTCAAGCACAAATAAATGCCGCGGAAGCTGCTCGAAGAGGTTTCTCAATGGATACATTTGCCGGTGGCCTTGTAACGGATTCCAACGGAAAAGCCAATATTGCTGCTATTTACAACAAATTAGCATCATTGGGATATCCTACCACTGTTTCACCCGAAGACGGGACAGTTCCTTCAGCCATTTCGGCTGTGGATCCAAATTTCAAAATGCCGCAAGTATTAAAAACATCGCTTGCTGTTGACTATGCATTCCCAACATATTTCCCGTTCTCTGTAACGGTAGAAGGAATTTTCAATAAAACCATCAACGGCGTTTCTATCTCCGACTGGAGTATTCCATCGGTAGGTGGTTTTGCCCGTTTCAACGGTGTGGATAATCGCCCGATTTATCCCGATGGTTACCGTACCGGAACAAGGGCGTTTGTGTTGGAAAACACAAGCCGTGGTTATGGTTGGTCAGGTTACATTACTTTGAAAGCTCAACCGGCAACATGGATAAATTTGGAGGCTACCTATGCACATGTAGTTGCCAAAGATGTAACCGGTATGCCCGGTTCGGCTGCCGAATCTGCATTTACCTACGTACCTACTGTGGAAGGTCCAAACTTCATCAGATTGCACAATTCCCAATATACCACCCCCGACCGTCTTATGGCTTCAATTACTGCCCACGACAAGGGCGGGAACCACTACAGTCTTTTTTATGAAGGATGGCGTGGTGGAAGAAGCTACTCCTATATGACAACCAACGACATCAATGGAGACGGTTACAACTACGATGTTATTTATGTCCCCACCGATGAAGAAGTGGCAAGCAAACAATTCCGCTTTGTTTCGGAAGACAACAAAACCCGTTTTATGGACTATGTACACAACGACAAATATTTGAAAAACCGGCAAGGTAAATATGCTGAAGCGTATAGCGTGTATTCTCCCTGGGTACATCGCATTGACTTTGGTTACAAACACGATTTTATTGTAAATGCAGGCAAAACCAAACACAACCTGCAACTTAATCTCGATATTAAAAACGTAATGAACCTGTTCAACTCTAAGTGGGGTGTGGCTAAATATTTGAATCCGGCCATTGGATCCGAAGCCCGTATCCTTAAATACGAAGGTGTTGATGCTGACGGTGTGGCTACATATTCTACCCCCGCTGCCATCCATGGGAATACCCAAACATTTACTTCAAGCACCGGCTTGGGTCAATGCTGGTATGCTTCAATTGGTTTCAAATATATTTTCAACTAATTAAAACTATACACAAAATGAAAATCAAATATTTTTTTCCATTATTCATAGCTATTGTTGCCCTGATATCAAGTTGTACCGATGAAAACCAAATGACGTTATTTGATGAAATTCAGGTATCATCGTCATACGTAGCTATTCCTCAAGGTGGTGGTTCAACTACCATATCCGTAACGGCTACGGAGAGCTGGACAGCACAAAAAGTAACGACTGCGAAAGATCCACTTGAATGGTTAACAATCTCTTCAACAACCGGAAGTGCCGGTGAAACATCTCTTACATTTTCTGCCCCGTTAGCCATGGATGGTCGAACCGCGCAAGTTCTCCTTATCTGTGGTGGCAAAACACAGAGAATTAACATTATTCAAGGCTTATCACAAATATCCGCAGCTACGGTTGCAGAAGTAAATGCCGGTCCTGACGGAAAAACTTACCGTGTAACGGGTGTCTGCACCTCCATTGCAAATACTCAGTATGGTAACTGGTATTTAACTGATGGCACAGGTACCTTGTATGTTTATGGTACTCTTGATGCGGGTGGTAGAGCGCAAAACTTCCTGAGTCTTGGTATTGAAGTGGGAGACGAAATAACCGTTGAAGGCCCCAAACTCACTTATGGTACAACGGTTGAATTGGTGGATGTTATGGTTATCAATATCAACAAATCACTTATCAAAGTTGATTCTGTTGAGAATGAAGAACTTCCCATCGAAGGCGGAGAATTCATAGCTAACCTTTCCTGCAAAGGGCAAGGGGTATCGGTAGATATTCCTGAAAACGCCAAGTCCTGGTTGTCCATTTCGTCCATCCAATCTACAGCTACGAGTGCAGTTGTCAAATTCCAAGCCGCTGCCAACACCGGCGGCGACCGTGGCACTACCATCACCTTCCACACTACCGACGGAAAAAAAGATTATACTACACAAGCAACGCTAACCCAAAAAGGCGCGATTGTGGGGGCAACCATGGCAGAATTTCTTGCAGCCGAAGTTGGCGACACGCAATATCGTTTGACAGGTGTAATAACTAATATTGCCAGCGCTATTTATGGTAATCTATACTTGAAAGATTTCTCAGGTGAAGTATATGTGTATGGTGTCGTGGATTTTTCGAGCAAAGGACTCAAAGAGGGCGATATCATTACCATTGTCGGAAAACGTGCTGCGTATGCAGGTTCTCCTCAAGTTGGCAGTTCCGTTTTGGAAAGCGCTATTTCTGTAACTGCTATTACCATTGCCGAGGTGCTGACCAAACCCGACTCCAACACAGACTACTTTATGGTAACCGGTGAAATCACGGAGATTACCGGTATTGATTATGGTAACCTTTACCTGAAAGACGGCGACAGCGAGATATATGTGTATGGCTGTTATCCGGGGTATGGTGCAACCGGCACTTTTAGACAGGGCTTGATAGCCGACAAAGGCATTAAGGTGGGCGACACATTAACCGTTATTGCAACAAAGGGTTCTTATGCTGGAACAGTTCAACTTACCAATGGTATCTATTTCAGCCACGAAAGTGCAGAATAAGTAATATGATAAGTCTTCCCACAAATCATACAGATTAAAAATGTACATTTAAAGGGCTGTCCGTATGGGCGGCCCTTTTTGCTGCAAAATAAAAACCATGTACATCACAAAAGAGCAATATGAATACGCATTGGCAAGAGTCGAAGAGCTCTTACCGACGGTCGATGATAATACGCCCGCAAACAGCAAATACGCCGTAGAATTGTCTATGGTATCTGATGTAACTTATTGTCTTATCATTAGAAAAAAAAGGCATGACACAAAAGAACTTGCAGGTGAAATTTGGATAAGTCCATCTCGTATAAGTGATTATGTTTCAGATAGATCAGAGCCCACGCTAAAGATTGCCCGTCGATTGTGCAGGACCTTGGAAATTTCTCCGGTGGCCGTACTCGGATAATTGTTGCGTGTCGCTTTTTACAAAATGCAATCGACAGTTTCATCCAATTTGCGTATCTTTGTCGCAAAATAGATGAGGTGATGGATAAGCGAATGATTTTGGGCAAAAAGGGGGAGATGTTGGCTCGCAACTATCTGGAGGAAAAAGGATTTAATATTCGCCACGTTCATTGGCAACACGGGCACAAAGAGTTGGATATTGTGGCGGAGCGGGGAGAAATGGTGCATATTGTAGAGGTACGCTCGCGTACAGAACCTTATATGGTTGAGCCGTCCCAAACAGTACAGTATCAAAAGCAGCGAAATGTGTTGGCGGCAGCAAGGGCGTATATATACAGGTACAAGATAGCAAAAGAGGTCCAGCTTGATATTGTGTCTGTTGTATATGGATTGGATGGCACAAAAATTGAATATATCCCAAGGGCTTTTTACCCAAGAAACACATATTAGAACTACCATGAAGAATCACTATTGCATCATCATGGCCGGCGGAATCGGAAGCCGCTTTTGGCCCATGAGTCGGAATAGCAAACCAAAGCAATTCCTTGATATTTTGGGAACAGGCAGGTCATTTCTTCAAATGACCTACGACAGGTTTGTCCAATTGATTCCACCGGAAAAAATTTTGGTGGTCACTTCAAAACAATACAGAGAGTTAGTCAAGGAGCAATTGCCTCAGATATCGGACGAGCATATTTTGCTTGAGCCTTTTCGCAAAAACACTGCCCCCTGTATCGCGTATGCCACCTATAAACTTATGGAGAGAGAGCCCGAGGCGACTGTGGTGGTGGCGCCTTCCGATCACCTCATCCTCAACGATCACGAATTTCTGCACACGATTGAGGCGGCATTTGAATTGGCCGACATGGAGGATGTGCTCATTACCTTAGGCATCAAACCCACACACCCTGAAACAAATTTTGGTTATATCCAAGCAAATAAGAAAAAGGAGACAGAGGTGATGGGGCACACGGTGTATGAAGTGAAGACCTTTACCGAAAAGCCTGACATTGAATTGGCAAACGTTTTTGTAAACAGCGGTGAATTTTATTGGAATTCCGGAATTTTTATTTGGAGCCTGAAGGCGATTGATAAGGAGATGAGTCGTCAACTTCCCGACATCTGCACCCTCTTCAAGGGAGGGAAGGGGATCTATTTTACACCTGAAGAAGAGTCGTTCATTTACGGTGTGTACAGCGCATTCAAGGCGATTTCAGTGGATTACGGTGTATTAGAGAAGAGCAGACGGGTGCGCGTCTTTGCTGCCGATTTTGGATGGTCGGACATGGGAACATGGGAGTCGTTCTACGTGCGAAAGGAGAGAGACGAACTTGGAAATGTGGTGGATGCGCCTGAAAATTTTTTGGATGAAGTGGAAAACACAGTGGTCATTTCCGAGAATAAGAACAAGCTGATTGCCATTCAGGGACTAAAAGACTATTTGGTAATTAATACTCCGGATGTCTTGATGATTTGTCCCAGAAATGAGAAGATCCTAAAACAGTTAATTACCAATATATCGCTCTCAAAAGAGGAAAGGTTTTTATGAGCGTGGAGGAGGCTGGGTGTTGTGCAGTATCAACAGTTTCTAAGTCGCCGTAATTTCAATTAGCAAATGCAACTTTAGGGAGAAAAATTTGGAGGTTTCAAAAGTTCGCTTACCTTTGCGCCTGAAAACTTATATGAACGGAACCATTTCATACGGATTGATGCGAATGCGCCGAATGTGCATGATGTATTGCTAAGGCCTGTTATTGTTTCACTTCCGCACCCCCTTTAAATTCTAAAAATATTACGTAGATAACTGCGCCTTGCATGCAAAACATGTCAAGGCGTTTTTTCAATATGAACAAACAAGTAAACCATAAAATCAGAATGAAATTCGAGACCCTCCAACTCCACGCCGGTCAATCCCCAGACCCTCAAACGGGCTCATACGCCCCCACTATTCATGCCACCAGTGCGTATGCCTTTAAAGACGCTGCACACGGCGCTTCGCTCTTTAAATTAGAGGCATCCGGCCACATCTATTCGCGCATTTCCAACCCTACCACAGAGCTGTTTGAGAACCGAATGGCAGCCCTTGAAGCCGGTAGCGGTGCATTGGCCACCTCGTCGGGACATTCGGCGCAGTTTATTGCACTGCAAAACATCCTTCAGCAAGGCGACGCCTTTCTCTCAAGCGCCCTTCTTTACGGAGGTACGTACAATCAATTCAAACACTCCTTCAGTCGTTTTGGAATCAAGGCTTGCTTTACCTCCGACATCTCCATTCCCAATTTAGAAGCCATCCTCCAAAAAGAGTGCCACAGGGCGATCTATATAGAGAGCATCTCCAACGGCGAATTTATGGTGCCCGAATTTGAGGCGTTAGGCGAGTTGGCGCACAAACACCAAATAGTGCTCATTGTTGATAACACCTTTGGCGCCGGAGGCTACCTCTTTCGTCCCATCGAGTGGGGTGCCAACGTGGTGTGCCACTCCGCCACCAAATGGATTGGCGGGCACGGTAACGGCATTGGCGGTGTGTTGATAGACGGCGGAAACTACAATTGGGGTAACGGAAACTATCCCCTTATTTCTGATCCCTCTCCAAGTTATCACGGACTCAACTTTTGGGAAAAATTTGGCGATGACGGTGGCGCTCATAACTGCGCCTTTATTATGCGCGCCCGTGCCGAGGGATTGCGGGATTGGGGTACATGCCTCAATCCCTTTCAATCATTCCTCTTCCTGCAGGGATTGGAGACGCTCTCTATCCGTATGGATCGGATTGTGCAAAACAGCATGGAGATGGCCCAATGGTTGGAGAAGCATCCTAAAGTGGATCAAGTAAATTATTTAGGTCTTCCCCATCATCCAAGCCATCAGATTGCCAAGAAATACTTCAAAAAGGGATTCGGCGGGGTGCTCTCCTTTAGGATTAAAGGAGGAGATGATACCATCTCCACACTCTTGGAACGGCTGCAAATCATTGGCCACATGGCCAATCTTGGGGACGCCAAAACGCTGATTGTGCACCCCGCCTCCACCACCCACTCCCAACTCTCATCTGCCGAGCAGGAGGCGTGCGGCATTGCCCCCAATCTGTTGCGTTTATCGGTGGGAATAGAACACATTGATGACCTCAAGTCCGATATTGCGGAGGCGTTGAAATAACAAGAGACTGTTTAAATTTATGTATTCAAAAACATTTTACTCCTCTAAGCCCTTTCCTTTAGAAAGTGGCGAGCATCTGCCCGACCTCACCATTGCTTACCATACCTCTGCTCCTGAGGTGAATGGCAAAAAAGTGTTGTGGATCTGTCACGCCCTCACCGCCAACTCCAACCCCGCCGAGTGGTGGGAAGTGATGGTAGGCCCCGGAAAGTGCTTTGATCCGGAGGAGTATTTTATTGTGTGCGCCAATATTCTTGGCTCCTGTTACGGCTCTACGGGACCATTGAGCCTCCATCCTAACGCCGGTGCGCCCTATTACGACTCATTTCCACAACTCTCCATTCGAGATATGGTGGCTGCCCACTATTTGCTTTGTAATCACCTTGGAATAGAAGAGATTGACTTGGTGATAGGCGCCTCCATCGGCGGATTTCAGGCGTTAGAGTTTGCCATCTGCCATCCCGATTTGTGTAAGCAATTGGCTCTTGTTGCCACCAATGCAAGAATATCTCCTTGGGGTACAGCCTATAACGAGAGCCAGCGTATGGCCATATTAGCCGACCCTACCTATTACGAGAGACGCATTGGGGGAGGGGAGAGGGGTTTGGCAGTCGCCCGCTCCATTGCTCTGTTGAGTTACCGCAGTTACGAAGGGTACGGCTTGAGTCAAGCCGAAGACGATCCAAACACATTTCTTGCGCAGAGGGCAGCCACCTACCAACAATATCAGGGCGAAAAATTACGAAGACGTTTTGATGCATACTCATATATGGCTCTTTCAAAGGCGTTTGATACTCACAATGTTGGACGTGGCAGGGGAGGCGTGGAGGAAGCGCTTCAAACCATCCGAGCCAAAACGCTCTGTATTGCCATCGCCGGAGACCAAATCTTCCCTCCAAGTGAAGTTCGCTTTTTGTCGCAACACATCCCCAACGCTCAGTACGCCTCCCTCCACTCCAACTTTGGTCACGATGGCTTCCTCCTTGAATGGCAAGCGTTAACCGAAATCATCACGAAATTTACATCCCAAACTCCCCCAAAAGGGGCTTGATATTCAACATTATGCAAGTACTTAAATTCGGCGGATCGTCAGTCGCCACAGCCCCAAACATCAAACGGGTAAGCGTCATCATTGAGCAGGCGCTCCAAAAAGACAAAACCATTGTGGTCTCCTCCGCCTTAGGCGGTTGTACCGACAAACTCATAGAGATAGGTAATTTAGCCGCCGGACGGGACTCCAACTACTCCCTGCTGTTGGACGAACTTATTCGGCGTCACGAAGAGGTGGTGCTTGAATTGGGCATTTCGGAGCAGCCTGAGTTACACCTCCTCACCGAAGAGTTACGAGAACTGTGTGAAGGCGTTTACCTTTTGCAGGAGTTGAGCCTCCGTACTTTGGATCACATCATGAGTTACGGAGAACTTCTCTCCACCACCATGATTTCACACTATCTCCACCACAAGGGGGTTCCCAACCGCTGGATTGACGCCCGCCAGATCATCCGTACCAACCATCAATACGGAAACGCCATAGTGGATATGGAGGTGACCCAAAAGCAGGTAGAGAGTTGTTTTGCCACTTCTCCCGCCCGCCTCTATATAGTTCCGGGATTTATTGCTTCTAATGAGGAGGGGATTACCACCACCCTTGGACGGGGCGGTTCTGATTTTAGCGCCTCTCTTCTCTCCGTTTGCGCCAAAGCGCGCATCCTCGAAATTTGGACAGATGTAAACGGAATGATGACAGCCGACCCCAGGGTGGTTCCGCAGGCGCGCCTCATCCCCCACATCTCTTATAAAGAGGCGCTGGAGCTCTCCCATTTCGGCGCCAGAGTGGTCTATCCCCCCACCATCCAACCGGTAGTGAGCCACAACATTCCCATTAGGATCAAGAACACCTTTGCTCCCGAAGCGGTTGGTACCCTCATCGAACGTAATCCCCCCGAAAGCGACACCAAACTTAGAGGTCTCTCATCCAGCGGACATATTGCCCTGCTCTCTATGGAGGGGAGCGGTATGGTGGGCGTCCCCGGTTACTCGGCACGCCTCTTTAGCGCGCTGGCTGTGGAGAAGATCAACATTATCCTGATCACCCAGGCCTCTTCGGTGCACACCATGTGCGTAGCCATTGACGAAAAGAGCGCAGAGGTGGCCAAAAAAGCGGTGGATGGTACCTTTGCCTACGAAATTTCGCTTCAAAAGGTAGATCCATTGAGGATAGAGAGCGGTTTTTCGATCATCAGTTTGGTGGGTGACGACTTGCAGCAGCAGTCGGGTACCGGAGGACGGATGTTTGAAGCGTTGGGAAGGCGCGGAATCAACATACGGGCCATTGCCCAAGGTTCTTCAGAGAAGAACATCTCCACAGTGGTTCACTCAAAAGACGAATCGGAGGCGCTTCGCGCGATCCACGAAACATTCTTCCTGTAAAGTTTGCGCCTTCATTCCTCCATCATCCCTATGCGGGTATGCCGCTGAAATGTCCATGATGCCAATTTACCACCAAACAAAGTGATTGTCACGGGCATGACACTTGACTTAATGTGAAAAATAAAACAATATACAGATGAAAATAGCCGTAATAGGAGCCACCGGTCTTGTTGGCTCAAAAATGATCGAAATCTTGGAGGAGAGAGGCCTCCCTGTCTCCGAACTCATTCCCGCCGCCTCCTCCAAATCGGTTGGCAAGCATATTCAATTCCAAAACCAATCGTGTCCGGTGGTTACAATAGAAGAGGCCGTGGCCGAGAAGCCTCAATTTGCCCTTTTCTCTGCAGGAGCTTCCGTATCAAAGGAGTGGGCACCCAAGTTTGCGGCGGCGGGCTGCACCGTAATAGACAACTCGTCTGCCTGGAGGATGGATCCCAATGTCCCTTTGGTGGTGCCGGAGATCAACCTTCACGCCGTAATGCCCGCGCACCGCATCATTGCCAACCCCAACTGCTCCACCATACAGATGGTTATGGCGCTCTGCCCATTACACAGGCGTTTTGGCATAGAGCGGATTGTGGTCTCCACCTATCAGTCGGTCAGCGGCAGCGGGCAAAAAGGTATCAATCAGTTGCTTGCAGAACGAAGCCAAACGCTTGCCTCTTCACATTCCGAATCAAACTATCCCCACCCCATTGACCTCAACCTGATTCCCCATATTGACCAATTCTTAGATAACGGCTACACCAAAGAGGAGATGAAAATGGTAAACGAAACACGAAAAATATTTGAAGATGACTCTCTTGTGGTATCTCCAACTACGGTGCGCGTGCCTGTTGTTGGTGGCCACTCGGAATCTGTAAACGTCTCATTTATAAAGCAAATAGATATAGAAGAGATTGACACTCTCCTGCGAAACTTCCCTGGGCTTGTGGTGGAGACCCTTCCGAACTATCCCATGCCCCTCTACTGCGCCGGAAAGGATGAAGTGTTTGTGGGTAGAATCCGCCGCGACTTCTCTGCACCAAATGCAATCAATATGTGGATTGTGACCGATAACCTGCGCAAAGGAGCAGCCACCAATGCGGTGCAGATTTTGCAGGGTTTGTCTCTTCTACAGGAGCCATACAGAATCCGTCGAGGCGACCGAAACGACCAACAAAGGTGAAACGCCTTTCGGTCGTATTGACTACATTTTGTATATTTGCAGTTTCAAAAAAAATGAAAGATGATAAGAGAGAAGATCAATTCGCTGTTGGCCGAAATAGAGGAACTAAAAGCAAGACACACTTCTGATGTTGAGGAATTTAGGGTACGGTTTTTGGGTAAAAAAGGTTCGGTAACACAACTGTTTGAAGATTTTAAGACCGTTCTTCCGGAACAGAAACGGGAGATAGGACAGTTGTTGAACAACTTAAAAAATCGGGTGACGGAAAAGATCAATGACCTCAAAGAGCAAGTGGGTGAAACGGAGCAGAAGGGATCTTTGGAGGATGTAACGCTTCCCGGAGACTCCTTTCCCATAGGCGCCCGTCACCCCATCTCCATTACGCGCAGTGAAATTATCCAAATCTTTTCCAGAATGGGCTACAGCGTGGAGGAGGGGCCTGAAGTGGAGGATGACTACCACGTGTTTGGAGCGTTGAACTTCCCTCCCGAGCACCCTGCCCGCGACATGCAGGACACCTTTTTTATCACTTCGGGAAATAATCCCGTATTGCTTCGAACGCATACCAGTTCGGTGCAGGTACGCTCCATGGAGCGCATGAAGCCGCCCATCCGTATTATCTGTCCGGGTCGCGTCTTTCGCAACGAAGCAATTTCTGCCCGCGCCCACTGTATCTTTCATCAGGTAGAGGGGCTTTATATTGATGAGGGCGTGTCGTTTGCAGACCTGAAACAGTCGATCCTCCTTTTTGCCCGCGATATGTTTGGCGCTCAAGCACAAATTAGACTAAGGCCTTCCTATTTCCCCTTTACCGAGCCCAGCGCCGAGGTGGATGTGAACTGCAACATCTGCAAGGGAAAAGGGTGTAATGTGTGCAAAGGAACCGGCTGGCTTGAGATTATGGGCGCGGGTATGGTGGATCCCAATGTGTTGGAAGCAAGCGGTATTGATAGTAAGAAATATACAGGCTTTGCCTTTGGTATGGGCATTGAACGAATTGCCATGCTCAAGTGGCAGATCAAAGATTTGCGTCTCTATTTTGAGAACGACGTTCGCTTTTTGAGGCAGTTTGAGGCGGCAGTGTAGGTTCGCGGATTCGGTTTTTCAAATCCATCCTGCCGTGTAGAATCCTTACGACTTCCATCTCATCTTGGGTAATTACCCTGTAAAATATGATATGTTTGCTGGCTCGAAATCCATACAGGTCGGCAATTATATCATAACTCTTTCCGAGCGCAGGGTGGTCTGCAAGATGTTGGCAAAAGCTAATCAGCATTTCATAGTATAAATCAGATTGCCTTTAGGTGCTTGGTTAATGTTGAGAAAGTGCTACCTTTGCGTCATAAAGAGTTTTATCACTAAAAACCTCGTCGATGATTTGGGTAATCGCCAGAATAAAATGAAAAGAGCAGTTTTAAGTTTTGTAGTAGTCGCAACCATTGCAACATCAACTGTATTTCAGTTTGGGTGCAGTAAAAAATCCGAGATAGGTGATACAGTGTATGTTTATCAATTTGGCTATAACGTACCTGTTTCTATTGTTCCTAAAGAAAAACTTCCTGAATTTTTGAGAGACAGGATTGATAACCTTTGGGAGAGTTACGTTGAAAAACCGTTGGCAGGCACATCGGTTCAAATCTTTCGAGGAAAATGGAATAAACGTACGGTTTATTACTCGTATCACTCGTTAAGTAGTTGTATGTTTTGCGATGTTTGGTATAGTGATGGGACAATTCTTGATTGGTCGAATGGGAACAACTTCGAGGATTTTTATTCAAAAAATAGAAGCTGGGTATTGATTTATCAAATTGTAGGCGGTGTTGTTACTCATTAAAAAATGCTTACGTGAAGTGAGCGCCATCCGAAACGAGTACCAAAATGCCGAACGCACAACACGCGATTTAGCTTCGCTGCTACTTTGAGCGGAAAACGAGACTCGAACTCGCGACCCCCTCCCGCACTATAGTCGCCGCTATGCCTTAGTCGGAGGGCATCAAAACCGACGATCGAAGCATGAGCAGAGGCGCTTTGCGCTCGAGCAAGGTTATGTTCGCGGTTGAACAAAAAAGACGCCTGTTTCACTGTTTGAAACAAGCGTCTCTGAGCGGAAAACGAGACTCGAACTCGCGACCCTAACCTTGGCAAGGTTATGCTCTACCAACTGAGCTATTTCCGCAAAAATGAAACATTTTTGCGGGTTTGTTCGTCGTCACTCGGCAAAGTCAAGCTTGCTTGACTTTGCGCTCGTTCCTAGAACAATGCCGCAAGGATTTCAAAGATATTGGGCTTGTTCGTCGTCACTCGGCAAAATCAAGCTCGCTTGACTTTGCGCTCATTCCCAAAACAATGCCGCAATGGGAGCACAAAGGTAAATATTTTTTTGGAATTGCAAAAATTTAAATAGTTTCTTAGGGGCGGGATTTACGGATTCTGCCTGGAGTGGTTTCAAAGAATGTCTTGCAGAAGCGGTTGAAGTTGGCTTGATCGTTGAAACCGTAATTAGCGGCAATCTCTTTGAGCGGTTTATTGCTCCGGCAAATCTCTCCGAAGACGAGATGTGCTTTTTGTTCCTGCATCCAAACGTAGGGGGCTTGACCGAAAACAGTGCGGAATCGTCGGGTGAATTGCTGGGTGGTCATATTCATGGCAGCCGAGAGTTCGTTGACGGTAGGGTATTTCAGGTAGTTCATCCGCACAAATTCAGAAAAAGTGGTATCCGGACTCAAGATGGGGTAGAAGAAGCGGGAGAGTTCGTCCTTTGAGTAGTATATCGGAAGCATATTGAGTAGTTTGGCGATTTCAGCGCGTAGAAAGAATTTGCACCTTAAACCATCTTGCCAAATATCAATCAACCCTTGGGCAAAGTGCCGTAACCTGTCGTTGATCTCTAACGGAAAGAGGCTATCAGGCTTTTTTCTCTCTTTCATTCTGCTATGCAAATTCTTGATATTCAAATTTGAACACAAGTGAATACTGTCAATTAATCGAAGAATCAGGACAACTGACATATCGGAGGCTCTATAATACAACTGATCTCCCGCCGGCAGAAAGATAAGTTGTCCTTTGCAAAACTCTTTCTCAGGATGTTCACACGGGGCGCAGACAACCCTTCCCTCCATAATAAAGACGATTTCATTGGCGGACAAATTGATGCTACTTCTTTCCCCATGATTGAGTTTTAGTATTTTAACTAGAGGATTTTTCCCATTATCATAGCAGTAACACGCTTCATGCTCTTCCCTGTTGTGAATTTTCATGGTACCGTTTAGGCTTATTATTCAGAATGCAAAGATAGTACGCTATTTTTGAACACGAATTATCAATTTGTGTCATTCGTTTGTCAATGTCGCCATAATAAAAAAACCGACTGCCCAATGGGCAATCGGAAAAGTCGAATCACTAAGGGATGGCCTTAAAAAGTGGCAAAAAATGTCCCTTTTTGAGTCACCCTACTTTTTGAAGAGGCACTTGTATGTACATCCCGCCAATAACGCCCCTGCAATCGGAGCTACCCAGAAGAGCCAAAGTTGTTTCAACGCCCAACCACCCACAAAGATGGCTTGACTGGTACTGCGCGCCGGATTGACTGAGGTATTGGTAACCGGAATGGAGATGAGGTGAATTAACGTAAGGCACAAACCAATAGCAATAGGGGCAAAACCCTTGGGAGCGCGTTCGTCTGTGGCGCCCAAAATGACGAAGAGGAAAATAAAGGTCATGGCAACTTCGGTGAGCAGACCGGAGAGCATATTGTATCCTCCAGGTGAATGTTCACCGTAACCGTTTGCAGCAAATCCGCCAATGCCGTTGAAATCGGATTTCCCCGAAACAATCAAATAGAGAAGAGCCGCGGCTACGGTCGCGCCTAAGACTTGGGCAATGATGTAGGGCAGAATTTCTTTACTCGAAAAACGTCCTCCCATCCAGAGTCCAAAGGTGACGGCGGGATTGAGGTGACAGCCTGAAATGTGGCCAATGGCAAAGGCCATGGTGAGAACAGTGAGGCCAAAAGCGAGCGATACGCCCGCAAAACCGATTCCCAAACCGGGGAAAGCGGCAGCAAAGACGGCGCTTCCGCAGCCGCCGAGAACCAACCAAAAGGTGCCGATAAATTCAGCAGTGAGTTTTTTTGTCATAATGTGATATTTTAGGTGTTCATTTGATGCAAAGTATAATTATTATCCTCCTATTCGAGCAACTCTTTCACGGTTGCCGAAATCATCCTGCCATCTGCTTTTCCCGCCAACTCTTTGGAAGCGACGGCCATCACTTTACCCATCTCTTTTACAGAGGTGGCGCCACAGTCGAATATGATCTTTTTCAAAGCGGCTGTTAATTCGTCTTCGGAAAGTTGTTTGGGCAAAAATTCGCTCAGAATGGCAACCTGTGCGGCTTCGTATTCATATAAATCATTTCGCCCCTGATTGTTATAGATATTTGCAGACTCCTGTCCCTGTTTGGCCAATTTTTGAATAATCTTGATGACATCGGCATCTGAAAGCTCGTTTATGCCTGCGCCGACAGTTTTTGCTTCCAAAATGTATTTTTTTACATTTCGCAAAGTCTCAAGACGCTCTTTGTCCTGCGCCTTCATGGCACTCTTAATGCCCTCATTGATTTCTAATTCAAGGCTCATACCGAATTGTTATTTGATGTGCAAATATAGTAATTTTGGCAGTTTATAAAAATGTTTGTACTTTTGACCCCTAAGTTTTGGACTTGTCCCCTTATGTTTTGGGCTCGGGTGGTGGAATAGGTAGACACGCAGGACTTAAAATCCTGTGGGCAGCAGTGCCCGTACGGGTTCGATTCCCGTCCCGAGCACATACATAAACGTCAATAATCAGTAATATAGATTGTTGGCGTTTTTGCTTTAAGCAACTTGCACGACATTTGCACAACTCGTTAAAAAAGCCCTCCATTTCTGAAAGGCTTTCGTTGCATTTAAAATAATACCTCACGGCATCAATTCTGACGCAAAGATAGTGGAATTTTCTGATTGCCCCATCAACATGGCAGGCGCCCATCCGATGGGTATAGACGAGCGCCCGATGTTGCCGACATCCTCAACTTTTCAAATATTCCTGCTCATAGTGAAAGAAAATATCTCCAACTTCATAATAGTGACCTACTTTTTCCTCAATTACTGTCGCTATGGTTTCAATTTGGCAAACTGACTGCTTCATCTGATCTATCCAATTGCTCCATTGACCTATTGTGTCCTTTTTTCTGTCTTCAAATTGCTCCACATCGCCACATACTTTGTGTACGATTGTTTTGATTGCTCCGCACAAGCCGCCAATCAGCATACTATTCTCCTCGTCTGCTATTGGGCTGTCTTTGAGTTTATACAGGCTTTCCATCAGTTTACTTTCGCCCGTGTCGTGGGCTAACGTTACTTGTTTGTTTTCCATGATATTGTTGTTTTAAGTTAGTTATTATTGTGTTATTGAAGGTTTATAGGCTGATTAGATTGAGTTTCTTGAAACATCTGTATTCCTGCTTCTCGGTGTCAAAATAGGTTTGTATGGTGTCATTCCTCCGGCGGTCGTCTCCCTTGTGTTGAGGGATCAGGTCGGTACGGAGTGTGCCCCATGCCTCCCTGATGGTGCCGTCAATCTTTTGGAAGTAGAAGCGGACTATCCCGATCCTCATAGCGGCTTTGAGTTTGAAGTTTAACCATGCCTTTTTCAGGCAGTCGGAGAATGCTTTGCCGGTGGTTCTGAAAAACTGCCATGCCGTTTGCATGATGGTTCTAAGGTCTGTTGTGTTCATTGTAGTATTGTTTTTAAGGGTTAAAATTGTCTTTTAATGCTTTTGGGTGTCCCCCATCCGTTGAGGCGGTAAACTTCAATCACGGCATCCTCATAGCTGAATACGTCCTTTACAAATGTGCTGCTTGCGCAGGTGTCGGTTACGTGGGTGTATTGCCATATTCCCCAAAGGTTTCTGTGGCGTCCCCGTTACCGATCTGTTCGATGCTCCTGCCACCGGTACCATCAATTGCCCTCAGTGTGGCACTGAGATCAAACTAACCGCTGAAAAGGTATAATCAATAAAGCACTAATCATTATGACAAAGAAAGATGCTGTACAGATTTTTGAAGGTAGAGAGGTTCGCTCCGTATGGGATGCCGAGGCTGAGAAGTGGTATATTTCAATAATTGATGTTATTGAGGCACTAACCGACAGTATTGACCCTGCGGCTTATTGGCGCAAATTAAAGCAACGGCTTAAAGAAGAAGGGAATAAAACTGTGACAAACTGTCACGGTTTGAAAATGCAGGCCGCAGACGGAAAGATGCGCCTCACAGATGTTGCTGATGCAGAACAGCTATTTAGATTGATACAGTCCGTTCCATCCCCAAAAGCAGAGCCGTTTAAGATGTGGTTAGCTCAATTGGGAAGGGAGCGGTTAGAGGAGATTGACGACCCTGAACAAGGCATTGATCGCCTGTTGGAGTATTACCACCGCAAAGGATATTCCGAGGCATGGATTAATCAGCGATTAAAGTCTATTGAGGTGCGCAAGGATCTTACCGATGAATGGGACAGGAGAGGTGTCAAAAAAGGGCAAGAATACGCCATTTTAACGGATATTATTACGCAAGGGTGGTCTGGTATGTCCACAAAGCAATATAAGCGATTTAAGGGGCTAAAAACGGAAAGCCTGAGGGATAATATGACCAATTTGGAATTAGTTTTAAATATGCTGGCTGAAGCCTCAACAACAGAAATATCAAAGGAGAATACCAGATAAATGATCGTTTAAGTTTTAGGGAATTCTTAGGGTTGACGAGCGGTGATCGTGTTCCCGATTCTCGCACGATATGGCTATTTCAGGAAAACATGATTCGGAAAGGATTGGA
>Ga0082212_10005420_pt1 | contig 17404 bp, 14 predicted proteins | sample TergutNt197P3_FD_71548 | JGI IMG/M metagenome (GOLD analysis project Ga0082212, IMG submission 71548) | Neocapritermes taracua P3 segment gut microbial communities from Petit-Saut dam, French Guiana - Nt197 P3 | ecosystem: Host-associated > Arthropoda: Insects > Digestive system > Gut ... | reverse complement strand
GGGTTGCTTGTGCTGCTTTGCGCCGTTTTGTTTGCAGTTTTGTACATCATGGTAAATCCCGGCGCAATAGGTGCGCTTGCAGGGGGCGGAGCAGGGTGGCTCGTTGAAAAAGCGATGCTTGGAAGCATGGTTTACTCGATAATCTGCGGATATTTCATACTGCGGGCGCTCAGGCTGTTCTTCGATGGCAGCACCGGAAAGCTTGTCCGCTACATGTCAGTCATGCTCGGCTTGCTCAACGTGCTTTTTGTTTATGCGGTTTTCGGCGCCTGCTTTAGCGGCATGTTCGGGTCCATGTCAGCGTTGCAGGCGGGAAATGCCGGAAACGAACACCTTTTGGGCACCAGTTACGTTTTCATTGCCCTGCAATTTGTTGTGAACGCGCTGCCGTATGTTTTCAACATGCTTGTAGTTTTCGCTGCGCAGCGGCTGCTTGATGAAATGCGGAAAGACCGCTATTCTGCCGAAACGGTGGCGGCAGCAGGCCGAATCTCCCGGCTTTGCGCAGCGGCGCTGGTTGCGGTGGTGCTGGCAAACGTTGGCTTCAACCTGCTCCAGCTCATTTTTGCAAAATCCCTCATGGTCGTCAACAGCTTGGTGCAAATCCCGGTATTCTCGATTGCATTCGTGCTCGCCGCATTGCTGTTTGCGCGGCTTGTCACAGAGAACAAACAGCTCAAAGACGAAAGTGACATGTTTATTTGAAGGTGCGCCATGGCCATACGAATCTATTTAGAGGATATTTTGAAAGACAGGAAAATGACTTCAAAGGAATTGTGCGCCCTTATAGGCATAACGGAGGCAAACCTGTCAGTCCTGCGCAGCGGCAAGGCGAAGGGCGTCCGGTTTGGGACGATCAACAAAATCTGCTGGCATTTGAACTGCGACGTGGGGGACATACTAAAATTTGACGGAAGTCTGGAGGACAACGATGAAACGTAAAATTACGATTGCCATATGCTGCATTTTAGTGCTTTGCAGCTTTTCGGGGTGCCAGCTGGCAAAAGAAAGCTTGGAGGCCGGCCCACTCGAAGACAGGCTGATAGGTGCCTATGTCACGATGGGGCATACCAGCCTTTTCGACCGCGAAGACCGCTTGGAAGCGGTTCTTAAAACGAGGGAAACGATTAACGAGGAAACAGGCGAAATTGAAAAGACAGAAGAATACGTCTTTGAAGGCGCGGAAGGGATTCCATATATTATACCGACCATAATGGCTCTGCCGGGGCAACACAGCTATGTTACCGCTATGTCAAACGACGCAATCAGCGACGGGCGTACCGACCTGCACTTTAGCGACGACACAAGCAGCGTAACCCTAGACGGGACTATTTACATTGCTCCGTCAAACACAGTGAGCATATTCCATGTCAATCCTGTTTACCAAAGGGAGGACGGCAGCGTCTATTCAGTGCCAGGCGAAGGAGTTTCTGCTTCGGGGATAGACACTGAGGGCTCTGCCATGTTCCAGACCTTGGACGCCGTTTACACAGTTACGGAAAACGGCAAAACCAAAACGGACAGCGTTTCCATAACAGTTTCCATAAAAGTCATGTTTGCCCCGGAAAAAATCGTCATACTGCAAATGAACGAATTCAATGAAGTACTCACCTGCATTGATTACGAACCGGGCGCGGTGCCGGAGGTATTGGCGCCGGAAAGTGGCGCGGCGTATTTCATCGTGGAGACGCACAAGAGGGACGCGGCAGGAAGCCCCAAAACAACCCGTGAGATATATGGCAGGGACGCAGAAAGCTTTGAAACTTATTATGTCAGGGCAGACGGCATCTGCGTAAAGCACGGGACGCAAATCTCAAAAAAAGGGGGAGTGTACGGCAGCGTAGACCTAGACAGATAGGAAATCTGTTTTACGCCCAAAATGGAATGTACTTCATATATCTTGGCGCTGTATTAGGCTCCAGTGGCTTTATCAGGCCTCTATCAACGGTTTCCTTTATAATCCGAGATGCTTTTGCTAACTCCTTGCCCGACAATCCAAACAAATTCCTCACATCTGCGTTGGAGATTGCCTGATAACTTACAAATGCCAAACACGCCCTCATATCTATCGCGATTAACGGAGCACCGACGTTAGAAAACTCAATCCGGAAATGTTACGACCGATTTCCTTATTGAATCAACAATAAGCGTACCGGAGTATGAGAACTGAATTCCCAGCCCACCGCAGTTTCAGCCCCGATTTCAGCAAGAGCCGTGTCCTTGACGTAGTTCCCACGGGCAATTGTCGTCAAATCAGCCGGATCAATTGCCTGGCGCAGTTTCGCGGCTTCGTCGCCGTGCCCGTACTGCTTGAAAATCTCGGCCAGCTCGTCGATGTCGTAGTATACGGCTGGGCTGCCGCCTCCCGCGACATACATGAACGATTTGGACGGGTAGAACGCTTCGCCGTTCAATTCAAAGGTGTACTGGTGGTGCAGCACAACAAACTCGCCACCAAGGGGGTTGCCTGTTGGAACCATGGACACGTTGTAAAGCCCGCTTGCAACTGCGCATTCAACTGTGATCCGGCGTTCTTCGAGAGCCCTTCTTAGCTGCATCCGTTCGCCGCCGTCAAAGATGACATAGAGGCTTTCCACATGCTCCGCGTTCAAATAGTACCTGCATGCGTCGTAATCGTATTCGTAAATGAGGCTCCTTGCGCCTTTGGCCCTGTCAAGGCTGTCCAAGCCCTCTATGGCAATGTCGTCGAAGGAATGGAGTGGGTTAAGGTATTGGGCAACGGCTTCAAACCCTTCCCTCAAGTCTATGCAATTCGCAGGGTCAAGGGTCCGCCGCGAAAGCAGCAGGGCAGACCCAAGCCCGCCTTCGTTTTCCCTGACGTACACCGTGTCCGCGCCGATGACGTCGTACTTTCGCACTGTGAAGCTTGCGCCGCTTAGTTGATAGAAAAATGGGTCAAAGTCGTCAAGCCCGAGAGCTTCCCCTTTGCGGGCCAGCGCAAAAACATCTGCCAGTGTCATTTGGTTTTCATAGGTGCCGTCTGGCTGGGCAGACGGCTGGTTTTCCTGAAAATGCGAGGCGGCGCGTTCTAAATCGTCAAATGTCGTATCATCAGTTTTTTTCAGCTTGTATATGCTCCAAATTCCGGCACCGTTAAATTCAACCAGCCACAATGCGCCGTCCATCCTGTAAAGCCCGGAATTCTTCCCACCCCCATCATTGATGACGGCAACAAGAAAACGCTCTTTGTACAAAGCCAGGTCGGGCAACCATTCAGAGAAGAAGCCGTCTGTCACCTTTGAAAACTCGTCGGTGCTGACAGGGGTGTTGCAGTACTCGACGGAACAGGTCCGCATTTCTCCATTTCCGGTGTCTGCCCTGATAAAGGAGTTTTCGTCAAAGGCGTAGACATAGGGAGTCCCTCCAAAAGCCATATACGAACTGAGCGGATTGGTGTACAGGTTTTCATCGAACACATAGCATCCAAGCACACCGTCGTCAACGTATTCTGGGGCAGATACGGCAAAGGAAAGCCCAGTGGCGGTCAAAGCAAGACAGAGCGCAGCAGTGGCAACAACAGTTATTTTACCGGGTGGGCTTTCATGTTTTCGCACAGCGCGAAGGATCAGCCACGTAGCAACGCCGGACAGCAGGACAACCAAAATGTCCACCGGCGCCGGGGCTATTTTGGGCAAAGCGTCAAAAAACCAGCCTGTGCCAAAGCGATAGAGGCGACCATTCATCATAGCAGCTTCGCCGACATACATAAGGGACACGGCACTGAGGGAAATCGCCACCGGCGCCCCGATGCCAAGCCATAGCTTCTTATCAAGCAGGAAGCTCCCGGCGTAAATGCCGGCCGACGCGCCAAGCACGATGAAAAACATGCAGGTGAGCGCAGAGGCCAGCGGCGTTTGGATTGTCGCCGGCGATCGAAAGAATGCAGTCGTGTTGGCGAATACGCACATTGCGACCAAAAGCCCGGTGGACGCAGCTCGCAGGAAGATGGGTTTTGAGTTGTGCTTGCTGGTGCCCCGAAGCATCTTTGCGATGCTGAAGAGTAGTCCGCACACCATTGTTATCAGAACCAGCGCAATCAGGTAGTAGTGGATTTTGTACGTGCTGTCCCCAATTACGTACAAGAATCGGTCTTGATACGCATACGTGAGCGACGACTGGTCCAGCACGACAGGCGATATGGCGCATTGGGCAGCCTGCCAGATGTCCACAGTAGCTGTCTGTCCTACAGCGCCTGCCGCAGGCGAGGGTGCCAGAATGAGCGTCATCCCGTCCACATGTATTTGCACTGTTTCAAAAAAACGCTCAACGGCAAAGAACGCGCCGTAAACAGTAACCAGCCCGATCGGAAATGCGAGCCGCTTCAATTTCAAAAATACAGGCAGCAGCACCGCAAACAGCAGCAGCGAAACGCAGATAGCAGCATAAGGCACTACGTATTTTGCGTACTGTTCGGGCTCGATTGCGCCATTTGCAAGGTTGAGGAAGGCAATGCGGATACCGTTTGCAACCGGGTATGCAGATAGGACCGCCAGAGTTGCAAGTGAAATTATGTAATAGCGCTTGTTTTTGTCAATATTCATATCCTTATCCCCCTATTTGCGGGTTTGTCACCAGTACCACCGCGACAACCACAAGAAAAAGCGACGACGCTACTGCCCCGGCAAGCGTTAGTCTTCTGTAATCCAACACATTGACGATTCGCAACTTGACGCGCCCCTGCCCGAAAGCTGCAGAAACAAGTAGTCGCTTGTCTTCAGCGAATCGCAGCAATGCGCTTGCATAGGCTTTGCGCTCTTCTGAGCCGTATTTTTTGACTACTGCCTCGTCGCAAGAAAGTTCCATATCGCTAATAAACGATTTAAGCATGACCCATGCAAGAGGGTTGAACCAATGCAGGCAGGTGGTGCCTATGCCAATCAGGCGCCAAAGGTTGTCAAGCCGCCTGATATGAGTTTTCTCGTGCGCAAGGACCATTTGGCATTCCGGGCTGCCCGGGTCAAGGGAATCCGGCAAGATGATCTTCGGACGCAGCAAGCCTGACAACACCGGCGAGAGCAGCATTTCTGAACAGTATACGTTGCCTTTGACGCAAACCGCCTTTTCCAGCTCCTTCCGTGTCAATGCATACAGTATCGCAGATGTCAACAGTGCTGCGGCGGCAATTACCGCCCAAACGGCAGAAGCTGCCGTGAAGATTTGCCGAAGGGTCTCCGTCTTGTACTCAATCGGGACATATTGCTCTGCAGCCCCAATAGAGTTCATCGCCGATAGGCGAATTGACTCAGCCAGCGGGGTGCTGCCGGACTCAACTGTAATGAGCCGTTTCACCAAACTCCCCGTGAAGTTGAACAAGCTCCATTCAGTGGAAAATGAAAATGGCATGAGGAGCCTGAAGAACGCCAGCGACCACAAAGGGTAGACAATCCGCCTCGGCAGTGGCCGAATCTGCCTGACAAGAAGCAGCGCAGCGATTACAAAACAGGACGCGATGCTCATGTTCAAAATGAAATAAAAAACCGTGCCAAGCATAGCCGCCTACCCCTTCTTTCCGTGATCGTCAATCATGCGGCGCAGCTCGTCTGCTTCTTCGCCGGATATTGCGCCTTCTGTAACAAAGGACGAAAACATCGCCTTTAGCGAACCGCCGAAAAACGAGTTCAGCACGGCTTTCGCCTCCTCGTGGCCCGCTTCCTCGCGCCCGACCAAGCTGCGGCAGGTAAAGCCTGGCTCGCTCCGCTCAATTGCGCCTTTGCCTACCAGTTTTTTTATTACTGTGTACGTGGTATTTTTGTTCCAACCGATATTCTCGGCGGCAAGCACTGAAAGCTCCTTTGCCGTGGCACCTTCGCGGGACCACAGCAATTCCATCAGCTTCAGCTCTCCTTCAAACAGTTTGATCTTGTTCATCTAGTGCAGTCACCTTTCAACAATTCGGACTATTGCAATAGTCCAAAAATAGACTACCACAATAGTCTGACGTTGTCAACAGCAAATCGCAAAATAATTTGGGCGATACGTTATGACCAGCCATAAGTGGTATAGTAAATGTACTTACGGCTAAAAAGCAATCCGTGAAAAATTGTCAATTATTGTAGACATAGCTTTTTCAATGGTATATACTAGGTTTCATAGAAAAGACATCAGCCGTAAACGGTATTATTTACATACTTATGGCTAAAAAAGGAGAATGCTTGAAATGCAAACACTTATAGGGCGCTCAAAGGAGCAAACTAAGCTAAGAAAGCGCTATGAGTCGGGCAAGTCGGAATTTGTCGCCATTTTCGGCAGGCGCCGCGTTGGAAAGACATTTTTGGTGAAGTCGCTGTTTGGTTCGGATTTTGCTTTTTATGCGTCCGGAATTCAGGGAGGCGATGCGGCAAGGCAAATTGAAAGTTTCAACGAAGAAATAGTCAATTTCGGAGGTGCATCGCTTTTGGCAGCGGCAAATTGGCCTAGTGCCTTTGAAAACTTAAACAAGCTCATCGCCATGTTGCCCCGGAAAGGAAAGAAAGTGGTGTTTCTGGATGAAATATCTTGGATGGGTTCGCCTGACCCGAGTTTCATCTCCGCGCTCGATCATTTCTGGAACAGGTGGGTGTCCTCAAGGGGCGACGTGCTGCTTATCGTTTGCGGGTCGGCCACCTCTTGGATTGTGGACAACATCATAAACAACACCGGAGGGCTGCACAACAGGCTGACCGATCAAATCCAACTGTCGCCGTTTACGCTGGGAGAATGCGAAGCGTATTTTCGCGAAGCCGGCATACCGCTGCCGCGCTACCAAATCCTTGAATCTTACATGGTCTTCGGGGGCATCCCATACTACCTCGATTTCTTTGAACCCGACAGGAGCCTTGCCCAAAACATCGACAGGATATACTTTTTGCCTGATGCGCCTTTGAAAAACGAGTACGCAAACCTATTCGCGGCACTGTTTAAGAATGCAGACAGCTATGTAAAAGTAATTGAGGCCTTGGCGTCCAAGCGAAAAGGGCTGATGCGGGAGGAGATATCCGAGAAAGCCAAAATCAAAGGCGGCGGCACCTTGACAAAAATTCTGGCAGACCTTGTTTCGTGCGGTTTTGTGCAGGACTACCTCGCCTTTGGCAAGCAGCGGAGGGATCGGATTTACCAGCTGACGGATCCTTTTACGCTATTCCACTTGACTTTCGCGGACAAACAGAAAAGGTTCACGGACAACTTCTGGCTTCATTTTAGCACAACTCCCACGCATTCGGCATGGAGCGGCTATGCCTTTGAACTCGCCTGCCTTTTGCACATGCCGCAAATCAAGCATGGGCTTGGCATATCGGGCGTTTTGACAGAAGCATCATCGTGGCGGAGCAAAACGGCAAGCCCCGGTGCGCAAATTGACTTGGTGCTCGACCGCGCAGACAAGATAGTCCACCTGTGCGAAATGAAATTTGCGTCAAGCGAATACACGGTAGACAAGGCATACAGCGCAAAGCTCAGAGAAAAAAAGGCGGCGTTCCTGTCTGAAACGGGAACGCGGAAAGCGGCGCACACCACCCTAGTCTCGACGTTTGGCCTGGTGCGGAACGAATACAGCGCAGGAGTGTTGTTTCAATTGACCATGAACGACCTCTTTGTTTGACAGATAGCAGCTTAGTTGCATGGCGCATCAAGGGGCTTGAATTGAAAAACGTGTTCATTATCACCCAAAAAGGTCATTTTTCTGCATTGAAACAACCTGAATATGCCCATAGATTTTCACAGAGGTTTTTTCAAAGCCAAACCGCTCGAAATTGCGGAGGATCTCCTTGGGCGAGTAAAACCTGAAATCGCCGTCTTTCAAAAGTGGAACAAAAGGGTTAAGCAATACCTTAAGCAGGAAGGGGAAATACATGTCAACAATATAGGCCATACCCTTTGGTTTCAGTACGCGCTTTGCTTCGCTTGCAAAGGCTGCAGGGTCTGGGAAGTGGTGGTAGGCGGAGCAGACGGTGATCAAATCCATTGAACCGCTTGGGAAGGGCAGCGTTTCGCAACCGGAAACGTGGAATTCCATCCCGGGGTTCCTTGCAGAGGCGTTTTTTATCATCTGGTCAGAAATGTCAACGCCAAACCCACTGACAGGCTTTTGCCTGTTCACGTACTCCAAAAGAGAGCCGTTTCCGCAGGCCACGTCAAGGGCAGCGTCGTTTTCCCGCCAAGCCATTTCAGAAACCAGCATCAGTTGAAGCCTCCTGGTGAACTGGCCTTCGGGGGAGCTGTCGTAGCCGTCCGCTTTTTTGTTGTAAGCGGCTTTCGATTTTTCGTTGAAATCAACCAATTTTCCAACCCTTCAGGAATTGCCATTCCTCTCTGGCTCTTTTGCGAAATCCAACCTGATAAACCGTTTTCCGTTTGGCAGAGGGTATTCCTTCGTTTTTATAAGAACCATGCCAATACGCGACATTTCCTGAATCACTCCGTCAGCCTCTACAGTTCTGTGCAGCTCAGATATTTCTGAAAACGCATCGGTGTAAGGAGAGGTGGAGACGAAGGAATTGCAAGCGGCGTTTTCCTGCTGGTACGTGCAAGACAGGTACATGGGCAAGCAGCCTGCTATTTTTAGCGCAAAACACTGCAAGTCTACGTATTCAAGAAACATGTTGGCGATGATCAATTCAGAGTGGGGCAGCAGCGCTTCCGGCTCTGACACGTCTATGTTAAGAAGCTGCAGGCAATCGCACAGCGCAGAGTAACGTTTTTGGCAGGCGGCAAGATAATCATCATTGACGTCGATGCCGATGACTTTTTTGATTTTGCCCGGATTGACATGCTCAAGGCCATTTCCGCCTGCAATGCCCAGAATCATGACAGAGCCGACGTCAAAATCGCTGAGCTGCTCATAAACAATATGGTTTAATGTTTGCAGCTGCTCGACCCCAGGGAATTTCATGTGCTCCTCATAATCAAGCAACGGAACGTTTTGCCATGGGTTTCTCATTTTCATTTACATCGCCCTCCTTCCGAGTTGCGCCTTTTTAAACATTATGCCAAAACCAGCCGCAATTAGCAAGGCTTATGCGAAAAACCGTTTTGATATTTAGCTAAAATCATGGTAAAATTAAGAAACGTAATGAAGAACTGAGGGAGAGAAAAGCTTGAAAAAATACTACATACTTACTAGCCTGATGACGTTGATATTGTCTCCTGCCGCAGCAAGCATCGGACTTTTCGGCGCCATGCTAGTGCCAACAGGCATTTTGCAATTTATCGCGCCGGTTCTGATGGTGATCCTTGTTTGGGTGCTGCATTCAAGGGCGGCGAAGTTGCCTGACAAAGCATCTCAAGTATTTTTGCCGGCGTTTATAGCGTTCTGCTATTATATGGGCGCATGGATTGCCGTGTTTGGATTGTCAAGCTACCGTTTTGACAGCAGCCTTTTCGAAGGCCTCTACTTTGGGCTGACTGCGCCGTATTTTGTAATCAACGTGCTTCTGTCCTTTGGCGGGGACTTCAGCTTTTTTCCGCTTATAATTGCAGGAACGGCGGTAGTCACGGTGCTGACCGTCGTAATCACTTGCGCAATCTGCAAAAAGAAGATCACATTTGACAAAAAAGTGCTCGTTTTCGTATTAATAGCCATTTGCCTGTTCGGTATAGCCGCTGTTCAGCAATTTAGCCGAAATACAGCGGTTCTTTCAAATGATTACCAAGTCGAACGAGTTGAAGACGAGGTCCACCTCTATGAGTACCGCCCGTTCAGTTCAAGCGACAAAGTCGCAAGCAAATTAATGCGGCTTGACGAGCCGCCAACCATATCGTTTGCTGAAAACTTACCGAAGCTTGACGGTGCGTCGGCGGCTTACCCGGTATATGCAGCAATAGTCCAAGAACTATACAAGGGGCTTGACGAAAAAACAGTTGAGCAGTTTGTGACTTGCTCGAAAACTGACAAAGCGTACCAGCGCCTAATCGATGGGGAAATAGACGTTTTCTTTGGGGCGCAGCCTTCCAAGCAGCAGCTTCAAGCGGCAAAAGAAAAAGGCGCCGAGTTGTCGCTCACGCCTATCGCAAGGGAGGCGTTTGTTTTCTTCGTCAACAATAGCAATCCTGTCAGCAGTTTAACCCTTGAGCAGATACAAAACATCTATCTAAAAAAAATAACGAACTGGCGCGACGTTGGTGGGAAGTCCGAAAAAATAATGCCGTTTCAACGCCCTGAAAACTCAGGGAGCCAGACGGTGATGCTCGCGATGGTCATGGGAGGCAAAAGCCTGCCTGAGCCCCTCTGGGAAGAGTATGCTGCCGGCATGGGCGGGGTGATAAGCCGGGTTGCCGAATACAGGAACTACTCCGCTGCAATAGGGTATTCGTTCCGGTTTTTTGCAACGGGCATGAAGCCAGACGAAAACATCAAGCTCCTGGCCATCGACGGAATCGACCCAACAGCCGAAAACATCCGAAACGGAACGTACCCGCTTGCGATAGACGTCTATGCTGTGACAGCCGGTTCGGATAACGAGAACACCGATAAGCTGATAGAATGGATATTGTCAGAGCAAGGGCAGAATTTCATTGAAAAATGCGGCTATATCAGAATCGCAAAGCGTGCAAGGCTTTGATCGGCAAATAAACTGACAACTCATTGCATTTATATTATAATAGCGGCAAAGCGTTTGTAGGTACCGCTTCAAACCGTAGTGAAAGAAATACCGGGAGGTACAATATGAAATACCCAAAACTGCTGCAAAAGGGCGACACAATCGGCATCTGTGCCCCGTCAGACGGCTATGTCGTCGAGCTTGAGGCGCGTTTCGACAAGGCACGCAGCAATGTGGAGGCACTTGGCTATAAAACGCTGGCAACTGCGTCAGTAAAAGCCGGAGGGAAATGCGTTAGCGCACCGGCGGATGTCCGTGCAGAAGAATTCATGAGCTTATATGAAAATCCGTCTGTAGCTGCAATCATACCGCCCTGGGGTGGCGAGTTCCTTGTCGACATACTGCCTCTTCTTGATTTTGAACGCATTTCAGCACTACCGCCAACATGGGTCTGTGGGTATTCAGACATATCCACATTGACGGTTCCGTTGACATTGCTTTGCGATGTTGCCACCGTCCATGGGTCGAATTTAATGAATATGGGGCATGCAAACATCCATGAAAGCGACTTGCGAGCCTTTGAGGCCATGTCAAATGCGGCTTTCTTTCAGCATAGCGCACCTTTCTGGGGCGATTTCAGCGGTGCTGGCATTGAAGACGAAATATATGCACTGACAAAAGAAAGCAAATGGAAATCGATAGACAACAAAAGCCATGTTTTCACCGGGCGCATGATTGGAGGGTGCATGGACGTCTTGTGCAAGCTGCTTGGCACACGTTTTGCCCCTGTATGCGAGTTCATTGAAAAATACAAAAAAGATGGCTTTATCTGGACGCTTGAAAGCTGCGAGATGAATGCGGCAGACATTTACCGGGCACTGTGGCAGATGAGGGAGTGCAGCTGGTTTGAACATTGCAGAGGCGTTATTTACGGCAGGGTCTGCGGGTACGAAGAAAGAGGCGGTTTCACCCTTGAAGACGCTCTCTCGAATGTTTTTGCCCCCCTCGGCATTCCGGTTGTCTACGATGCGGACATCGGGCATACTCCCCCTCAAATGCAGGTTGTCAACGGGGCGCTTGGCAAAGCCTCGTATAGTGACGGCAAGGCGACAGTTTGGCAGGAATTGGCATGAAAGGAATGAACCCATGGCACTTGACACAAAAATCAGAGAAATCATGCCAACTGAATACCATCTGCTTGAAGATTTCATCTACAATGCAATATACTTGCCTCCCGGCACGGAATTTCCGCCACGCGAGATTATTTTTGAACCGGAAATATTCATCTACATTAAAGGTTTCGGTGGAAAAGACGACTGCGGCGTAGTTGCGGAGATAAACGAAAAAATCATAGGCGCTGCTTGGGTGCGCATAATCCCTGCATTTGGCCACATTGACAGCAAAACGCCGGAGCTTGCCATATCTGTCCTGTCGGAATATCGCAGTCAAGGCGTTGGAACTATGATGATGAGGCATCTGTTTGAATTGTTGCGCAGTCGCGGGTATCGCCGCACATCCCTCTCTGTACAGAAGGACAACCCGGCGGTGCGGCTTTACAAACGGCTTGGATATGAAATAACCGGCGAGAAAACAGACCATGCAGGGCACGAGGATTACATTATGGTGAAAAACTTGCAGCTGCTGGAAATGACCGATAAGGAACGCGCTCTCCTGTTCCCAGTTATTCTTTGCGAACATAATCCTGCTTGGGCAGAATGGTTTCAGGAAGAAAAAACAAACCTAGAAAATTTAATCGGATCAGGCTGCATCTTTCGCATCACCCATTATGGCAGCACGGCAGTGCCGGGTTTGTTGGCGAAACCTACGGTTGACATCCTTTTAGAAATAAACGAGGATACTGACATTGAAGAGCTAAAAGCAGCGCTGCCGTACCCCGAATACATAAAGATGCCCGAAGCCGACAAGGCCGATGTGCCGCCATTGCACATGATGTTTGTCAAAGGTTATGCACATGACGGTTTTGCGGAAAGGGTGTATCATATCCACGTGCGCTATCCTGGCGATTGGGACGAGGTGCACTTCCGTGATTACTTAATAGCCCACCCCGAAGTGGCTGATGCCTACGCCGCGCTGAAACGAACCCTGAAAGAGCGGTTCGAGCATGACAGGGACGGCTACACCGATGCCAAAGGTGATTTTATTGAAAAATGTGGCTATGTTAGAAACGCAACCGCCAGTTGACAAAAAACCACGTGCAGTTGGTGGCGCCGCAACCGCCGCTTTTGCTATCATGGCATTATCAAACAAGAAAGGAGTGCAGGTTATGAACATAGCGGACCGAATACAGAACTTGCGAAAGGTCAACGGCATATCGCAGGAGGCGCTTGCAGACAAAGTGGGCGTTTCACGTCAGGCCGTGTCAAAGTGGGAGAGCGAGCAAAGCGTTCCGGACATCGATAAAATCATTATAATGAGCGAATACTTCAACGTGACGACGGACTACATCCTCAAGGGAATCGAAAGCCAAAAGCAGGGCAGCGAAAAGACGGTAAACGCGAACGTCTTTGTGATAGTCGCCACTGCGCTGAATTTCATCGGGCTGATTACAGCGTGCGCGGTGTGGTACGAGAAGCAGGTCGCAATGGCACTTGTGATAGGGCTTGTTTTCATGGCAGTCGGCTGCATGGTCTTCGGTGTCGGCTTTCTGAATTCCTCGCAAAACACAAAGGGAAACGCAAAGCGCAACTTCTGGGCAGCTAATATATGGCTTTTGTGCTTCATCCCATTTTCCGTTGTCTACAATGGGCTGTTTTCGAAATTATCGGCACCTTACCCGCTGCTGACCCGGTCACCTGTGACGTTCCTGAGTTATTGCCTCGTTTATTTGGCCGTATGTGGCAGCGTGGCTTATATACAGATGAAAGGCAGGGAGTCAGAGGGGGGCAGGCAATGAGATGCGGTATTGCTAGGCTATTAAGGAGTGGAATTGCTACGGAGAGTAGCAAAACAAATCCCGGATGTCAGCATCTGTTGCTTGTTTGTCAAGTGCAGCAGGCATTATACTTGTACCATAAAATCAAACAAGGAGGCAAATAAAATGAATTTTGCAGAAAAACTAAAAACCTTGCGGAAACAGTACAAGTTTTCTCAGGAACAACTGGCAGAAAAATTAAACGTGTCCCGCCAAGCAATCACTAAATGGGAAACCGACGGAGGGCTGCCGGACATAGACAACCTGATGGCAATCGCAGCCCTTTTCTCGCTATCTATGGACGATTTGCTGTCCGATGAAAAGCTCGCCAAGGCGCAGCAGGGATTCGCTTACGAGAGTGTCACTGAACACGATATACGCAGCCTGACGCATTTTGACATCCACGCCCCTGCCGCATTTGAGATAACCGTAACCTCTACGCCTAATGAAAAACTGCGTGTATGCCTTGCTTCAAGTGTAATGCAAACCCTTGAAAAAGATTATAAAGTGCAGATTGACGAACACCGCAGGCGTTTGGACGTGGACATCAGGCGGATGGGCAATGCAAGCGATACGGCAGGAAAGGAAGCCCTGCACATCAACATCAGCTTGCCCGCTTCCCTTTGCGAAGAGGTCGAGCTTGCGGCGGCGACGCAGTCGCTTCGCCTGATTGACGCCGATTTTTCGTTTGAACTGGACGGCAAAGCAGGGAAAGTGTTTCTTGCTGGAAGAAACGGCAAAATAGCCCTGAATTGCAATACGGATATGGATATCTACGCCGAACAGCTGCCTGCTGCACTCGAAATAAACCAAATCAATGCGGTGTCAGCTCTGCACATACCGAAGGATGCGATGTTCACAACGAAGACAAAAGGGAAAAGCAATAAAATCATATTCCCAAACAGAGTTGAGCACCAAAGCGATGGGGATGCTGAAAACCTCATTGAACTGGCCGGAATGAACGCGGAACTGACGGTTACTGTGCAATGACATCTATGTTTTGAGCCTTAACTGTCTGCTGCACGACATTGGCAATGTTTAGTTTCCACTCAGGGGCTTCGCAGGTCGAGCGATATACTTCACATTCGCGCATCAACTGGATAACTGCTTGCGGAGTCACCTGATTCTTAGCGAATAAAGCTTTGAAGAATTCTCCGAACTGTGTGATTGTCATAGGGATAATTGTCAGGTTTAAGCGTTCATCATTACGAGTGTACCAAACTCCAATTCTAAAAGTTTCTGCTGTGTTGGAATCAATTCGATTCGCAATAAACAAACCATAGACAGGCTTTTGTTTTTCCACCGAATACTTCTCTACTAAGTCAGCTACATGCCGCCTTACCGGTTCTCCTTCCAACGCCTCTTGCCTAGAACTTTCTGTTAATGTCACTTCAATAACAATGACAAAATCTTGAAATTCCATTATCAAATCTGGGCCATTTCCCGGCGCGGTTCCAACAGGCAGAAAATCTTGGTCAATTTTAAAGCGTCTGGCCTCATAAGGCTTGTTTTCCATACTGTTTATTGCTAAAAACGCTCGCCAGACAATCCATTCCAAATATGCAGGGGCTTCGGCGCGAGGAATAACAATATCAGTTTCGTCATCCAAACGCTTGCGATCCCGCCGTGATGCAAGCAGATCAATATAAGCAGCTATTTCCTCCCACTGGTTGGCTTGTTCGGCGGCGTATATTTCTTCTTTTCGTCTTGAAATAATATCTTCGATTTCGTGAGAGATTATCGCAATGTCCGCTGCGGTATCAATCGGACGATTCCCAACAGAATACGCAATCCCCATGGCTTCGAGTCGCGCTAGCAAATCGTTCAAGACATCAAGTGCTGCGTCATGTGTATCGGTTGGCAATTTTGCGCCTTGGCAAAGAGTTCTGTACTGTTCAAGTTTTGATGTGGGCGCAGTAGTTTCTTTCGCTATCAACTCCGATATCATGTGTTTTTCCGGAACCAAAGCAATCCCTCTGCCCTTGTTCTGAACAAGGCCAGTAGCCTTCAAGTAGCGTATATTGGCATCTGCGTAGTCACGGAAAGTAGCCGATTGCAGTCCAGCAATTCTGCTAATAATTTCGTATTTTTCTGAATCGAAACGGCGTTTGGATTCTGCCGCGTCACGTTCTGTACGCAGAGCAATAATATCTTCCACTATATCGAACATGTCATCAAAACTTGTAGATGTTTGAACACAAAGAGCCATTTCAATGAAGCTCACTGCTGCTTGCCCTGTTTTTTTCTCCAATTCCAACAACACCGTCAATGTGTGGCGCAAAGGTGAAAACCAAATGGAATTGCCATTTGTATCAGTGCTTTCTATGTGTTGTGCCGCCAACGCCCGCAGGAAGCATTCTTGCATAGCCGGAACAGTTTCAGAATCTATTAACCGCCGTCCACTTGGTGTAATTGTATCAATAGTGCCGACATCAGTCTGATTAATCCCAGTTGAGCGAGGTATTTCCGGATATAAAAAGCCGAGTTTTTCGAGAGCAGATCGCCACTTTCGCCCCACACTGTTACTTTGGTCTTCGCCTAAAGACACAACGCCATGCTCGCCAAGTAGCGTACGGAATTCCTCATCGCCTTTTTGTCCACGCATATTGCCTTGCAATGGCGAATAAGCTAATGCAATCAACCCGTCCCGAAGACGCATAGCGCTTCTCACGGATGTATTTCCAATATACCAAGGTCTCAATACTCTCAGTTTATCCTCCTCCCTAGTACCCTACAAACAGATATTCCTGAACCTTATTCTTATTGTTTTCGACCCTGTTGCCCTGGTTTCCAAAAGAATACCGATAATCAACTGGCACGACTTCCACATGCTCCTTATGTCTGGATAATATGCCCACCATCTCGTCCAAAGTCGGAAGGCTGTTCGATGAATAAGACACAATAATAACACTTTTTTTATGTCTTTTAAACAATTTGTCAAATGCGTCAATGGCACCATTCCTTGATGAAAAAGGCGTAGGATATGACTTAAACTTTTTGGTTTGCGTGTGTTGTTGGATTTCTACCCCATGCCAATCTCGGGCGAGCCCCTCAACAAAATGGTACCGCCTTACATATTCATTATCTGAAAGAGGCGAATAGTAGGGTGGATCAATATAGACCAACCCCGATTCTTCTGCGCACACCCGCATTGCATCACCATGTCTTGCTTTATTGAAGCGACCATTGTCAAAGACAGCGTTATTTATGCTGATGACTGCCTCCATGAATTGTGTCTCAAACGATTTCTGCAAATCTTTACGTCCATCGTTATATCGTTCTCCTGTATAAGTGAAAATACCTCTTGGCCTCTTTTTAATGCATGCTCTGATTAATGCGCTCATAGCAATCGCACGCTGATAAGGTTCCCTGATAGAGGCGATATTTATGCGCAAAGTATCTATGAGGGCGTTTTCAGAATCCGTGAAATACAGCCCCTGAAAAGTTGTTTGCACAAATTGATCTGGCTCTTTCGGGGGAATCAGCAACTTTTCGGCGGTATCCATTGGTAAAGTAACAGAATTGTTCTCAATCATGGCCTTCGCGCAAGTAGTGGACATTGCCATATAGTCGTTGCTGATAACACTTTTCCCAAACGTTTTAAACATATAACCGACAATTCCGGAACCCGCAAATATGTCAAGGGCAGTATCAAATTGAAATTGAGAAGCAATCGACCATATCTGCGGCAGCAGTTTGCTCTTTGAACCCATGAAACGAGTAGCTGGATACGCATTCATCTGTTCAGGGAGAGGCGCCGGCATCAGTTTAATGAGCATCCGCTTTTTGGGGGGAATATTTACGATGACATCTTCCCCATTTCTACTGTTTCCATTACATGAAATGTGGCGTTTTGTTTGGATTACGTCAATCTTAAACTCGCTATATAAGTCATGTACAAGAGGATGGTTGGAATTTGTCAATATTACATGACAAC
>Ga0082212_10005418_pt1 | contig 17408 bp, 12 predicted proteins | sample TergutNt197P3_FD_71548 | JGI IMG/M metagenome (GOLD analysis project Ga0082212, IMG submission 71548) | Neocapritermes taracua P3 segment gut microbial communities from Petit-Saut dam, French Guiana - Nt197 P3 | ecosystem: Host-associated > Arthropoda: Insects > Digestive system > Gut ... | reverse complement strand
GCTATTCCCGAATTATTCAAAAAAACTGCCGTTTCCATATTTGCTTATTTTTAATATATCCTATCACGCGTTAAAATGCTATAATAATTTCAGGGTTTTATATGCAGGATTTAAGCGAGTACACCGGCAGTACCTCTGAGCATGAACTGTTTAGTTTTTTCTACGAACGGATCGTCAGCAGGGAAATACAAACTTTTTCGGCGCTTAAGGAATATGCCGCCGGAATTATTGGCAACAAGAGGAGCCATCCGGTTATTATGCGGGCATTCGATCTCGTTAAACGGCTGAACTGGGGCTTTTTTGCCGCCGTTTCTTCGCAAACTCACGGAAAACTCTGGAAAGAACTGGTTATACCCGACAAGACATTCCCCGAAGCAGGCGATCTGAAACGGACGCTGCAGATTTCCAACCTCTATGTCGCCATGCTGGATATTCACGGCTACACCAAATTCTGCATGGATTCGCGCAAAAATCTTTCCATGATGCACGTTCTTGACCGGGCGATAGAAAACGAAATTAGCCGTATTTCGACGGCCTGCGGAGCGACAAGCCAGCGGGAGCGGGGGGACGAGATTGTAGTTGTTACGGCCAGCGCCATCGACGCCATAACCGTGACACTGAGTATCATTGATTATTTCAGCAAAACCAATGTAGTAAGCGATCCCTTTATTTTTACCGGGCGCACCGGTGACGCCGCTACCCTGCCGGATTTTAAAATTTCCGCGGGAATCACGGGAGGAAACACTACCAGCCCCCTGATTATTACCGAGAAGGGCAACCTTGCCGGATTTCTTTTGAATTCGGGGGCGCGGCTGCAAATGAGGGCCAACGAACTTTCCCCCAAGGAATCCCGGGTGATGATCGCCAAACAGGTTCAGATGAATTTTCTCAAGGAAAACGCCCAGGCAAAATGCGCGCTGGTTAAAAATAACGCGGTGTACTTTTTTGACACCGGCCACATTGAATTCAAGGGTGTGATGATCCCCACCTGTGAGGTGGTTTTTAACGCGAAAGAGCGGTACAAGGAAAAATTCAACGATGAGATGATCCGGTTGTTTGGATCGATTAAGGACAACCTGTGGGAACAGCGCATATTCACCGACCTTGTGGATGTGATCTCCAAAGCCGCGGCGGTAATGCCCAAGTTTTCGGTAAGGCCGCCTGTCCCGATAGAAGGGGTGCCGCAGCTGACCAACGATTCGCTGGTGAATCTCAGCAAGAAGGCGAAGGTTGCCTATGTTATGGACGAGGATTACGACCTTGCCGTTACCCTTCTCCATAAACTTATTGAGATGATCGAAAAAGTTCCGTCTTTTGACCGGCTTATTCTGGATTATCTGCGGGGGATAAGCGAAAAATATACCATGCTGCTGGATTCATACAATGACAGCATAGACCGGCAGGTTGACGCGAATTCCTCGGATATTTATCAGGGCAAATATTTCAGCGCATGGACAGCCGCCCAAAAAGGCGCCGCGATGTATGAAAAATTCCGCGAAATGGGCAGGAAAAGCGCATCCATCACCAAGAAGAAAAATCTCTGGTACAGCCTGATCAAACAGCAGCAAAACGAAATGGTGTTCACGCTCTACTCCGGGAAGAAGTAAATATCGCGAAAAAATGTCCTACTCGTCTTTGGTTTTTAATACTGCGAGGAACGCGCTTTGCGGCAGTTCCACATCGCCGACCATTTTCATGCGTTTTTTGCCTTCTTTCTGTTTTTCCAGCAGTTTACGCTTGCGGGTAATGTCGCCGCCGTAGCATTTTGCCAGTACGTCCTTGCGCAGGGCGTTGACCGTTTCGCGGGCAATTACCGTACTGCCGATTGCCCCCTGGATGGGGATTTTGAACTGTTGCCGGGGAATCTCGTCCCGCAGACGTTCGCAGACCTTGCGGGCGCGGTCGTAGGCATTGCCCCTGAAGACCAATTGCGACAGCGCGTCCACTGGCTTGCCGTTAAGGAGTATGTCCAGCTTGGCAAGTTCCGTCGGCTTGTAGTCGGTAACGTCGTAGTCAAATGACGCGTAACCTCGGCTTAGGCTTTTCAGGCGGTCGTAAAAATCAAACAGCACTTCCGACAGGGGCATGTCGTAGATCATCTCGACCCGCTTTTCGTCCAGGTAGGTCATGTTGGTCTGCACGCCCCGTTTTTCCAGGCACAGGGTCATGATGTTGCCGAGGAACGTCGCGGGGGTGATTATCGACGCGCGGATATACGGTTCCTCGGCGCCTTCGACCAGGCCCTCGTCGGGGTATTCCACCGGATTGTCAACCATGATCGCATCGGCTTTGTTCTTCATCGTTATCCGGTACTTGACCGAGGGCGCGGTAAAGATCACCGACTGGTCGAATTCCCGCTCCAGCCGCTCCTGTATCACCTCAAGGTGCAGAAGGCCCAAAAATCCGCAGCGGAAGCCGAAGCCCAGCGCCGCCGAAGAATCTTTTTCGTAGACCAGCGATGCGTCGTTGAGCTTGAGCTTTTCCATGCTGCTGCGGAGTTCTTCGTAATCGTTGGAATCGACCGGGTAAATCGAGGAAAAAACCACGGGCTTTACCTCGCGGAAGCCGGGCAGGGGGGCGGCGCAGGGATTGTCCGCGCCCGTTACCGTGTCGCCCACCCGCACGTCGCCGACGGTCTTGATCCCCGCAATGATGTAGCCGACGTCCCCGGCGGAAAGTTCCCCGGTTTCGACCAGCGCCAGCTTGAATACGCCCGCGGTCTCCACCTCGTACACGGCGTTATTTGACATAAAGGAAATTTTCATCCCCTTTTTTAATAGTCCGTCGAAAAGCCGCAGGTGCACCACCACGCCCCGGTAGGGATCGTAGTGGCAGTCGAAGATTAAAGCCCGCAGCGGGGCGCTGGGGTCGCCCGCCGGCGGCGGAATCCGCTCCACGATGGCCTCAAAAAGCCCGTCAACCCCCGTGCCCTGCCGCGCCGAAACCAGCAGGGCGCCTTCCGCGTCCAGCCCCAGGTCTTTTTCGATCTGCTTTTTGACGCCCTCTATGTCCGCCGCCTGCATGTCGATCTTGTTGATCACCGGCACAATTTCCAGGTTGTGCTCCAGGGCGAGGTACATGTTGGAAAGGGTCTGCGCCTGCACCCCCTGGGTGGCGTCTACCAAAAGCAGCGCCCCCTCGCAGGAGTTGATCGCCCGGCTAACTTCGTAACTGAAGTCGACGTGTCCCGGCGTGTCAACCAGATTGAGCTTATATTCCTGACCGTCAGATGCGGTATAGGGGATCGTAACCGCCTGGCTTTTTATCGTTATGCCCCGTTCCCGCTCAATGTCCATGTTGTCGAGGATCTGGTTCTGGAAATTTCTGTCGTCAACGAGTTTCGCCTTCTGGATCAGCCGGTCTGCCAAAGTGGACTTGCCGTGATCGATGTGGGCGATGATGCAAAAGTTGCGGATTAAACGGGTTTCTGCCATTGGGGATACTATAAATGAACAGTGCACAATTAACAAGTAACAAGTAACAATGTCCGGCGACGTGTTGCATTATAGTAGTAACTTTCAAATTTGGCTTGTAAAAAGAAAAAAATCCTGTTAATGTGGCTTTTGGAGCAAAAATGCGAAAATTGTACAGTCACCCCTGGGTTATTGTCGCTGTTATTACCATAATTACCGTATTTTTCATCTTTCATCTGCCCAGGGCGGAACTGGAAAATAACAACCTCCGTTTTGTGCCGGTAAACGACCCTGCCCTTGAAACCTCCCGCTGGATAGACGATATGTTCGGCAGTTCCTTTTTCATTCTGGTCGGCCTGGAACGCCCCTATGGCACGGTTTTTGACCGAGAGTTCCTGAACCGAATTCGGGACTACGAGGAGGCGATTCAGAAAATATCCATTGTCAGGGATGTTACCTCCATTATCAGCACCGATTTTATTACCGCCGAAGGCGACGCCATCGTGGTGGAAAAACTCGTTAAAAACGATTTTTCCGGCACGGAGGATGAGATCGCCGAATTAAAACGCCGCCTGCTCTCCTGGGACATGTACGAACGGGCGCTGTTTTCCGATGACTTTACCGCGACGCAGATTCTGATTCCGCTGACGATCAGTTCGGTGGAGGCAACTTCAAAAGAAGTTAACGAACGTTTTATAGAGATCAGGGACATCGCCCGCGAAACCTTTTCCGACATTGCCACGGTTTATGTAACGGGGATGCCGGTAATTGTCGCCACGGTTAACGAGGCGATGAACGCAGACCTTAAGCTGCTGGTTCCACTGGTGGTGCTGGTGGTATTTGTGGTGCTGTTTTTTTCGTTCAGAAAACTTACCCGCGTAATACTGCCCCTGCTAACGGTGGTTATCGCAACGCTCTGGTCGGTGGGCGCCATGCCCCTCTTTGGGATAAAGCTTTCGGTAATATCCACGGTGCTGCCGGTTATTATGATGGCGGTGGGCAGCGCCTACGGCATCCACGTCGTTACCCACTACCTTTTGGGGCGCGGCACGGCGGCATTAACCGGCGACGAACACCGCGAACTGGTTCTTTCGGTTTTAATGAAGATACGCAAGCCGGTGTTTCTGGCGGCGCTGACCACCTTTGTCGCCTTTGTTTCCTTCTGCTTTACGCCGGTCGCGCCGTGCAGGGAGTTTGGCTACTTCGCCAGCTTCGGCGTGGCGGCGGCATTCGCCGTAGCTATGACCCTCATCCCCTCGCTGCTGATCATCAGGGGGCCGCTCAAGATGAAAGAGCATGAGGTTAAGGGAGCTAAAGAAGGGGATATTAGCACGGTAATCGCCGGATCCCTGGTGAGCATTTCCCAGCATAAAAAGACGATTTTTTTCATCACCATTCTGGTGGGGATTATTTCGATTCGCGGACTTTCAAAACTGATCATCGACAATGTAATGGTAGAATACTTCCGGGCGGAAACGGACATTTACCAGTCCGACCGGTTTATCCGGCGGCAGTTTGGCGGCTCTAAAGTGGTCAGCGTGGTGGCGCACGCGGACAGCCCCGAAATAATCCTGCATCCCGACACCCTTTCCGCCGTGGACGGGCTTTCGACATACCTCCAGCGCAAGGTTCCCAATGTGGGCAAGGTGATGGGCTTTACCGATCTTGTCAAGCGGATTAACCAGGTTTTTAACGCCGACGAAAGCCCCGACGGATTACGCCCGGTTAATATTACTGGAAATTTTTCACGCAGAGGCGCAGAGAGCGCAGAGGGGGGGGAGGGCTTTGGTTTCGGTGATTTCGGGTTTGGCTTCGATGATGACTTCGGCTTCGGCTTTGATGATCCTTCGCCTTCCTTTGCGTCCTCTGCGTCCTCTGCGCCTCCGCGTGAGGAATTTGGGGATGAATCATCTGCCGTAGAAGACGGCGAAAAATTTTTCACGCAAAGCGAACTGGCCGCCCTGTTCGACCGGGCGGGGAACCGTTACCGGGGCCTGAGCGCCGACGATCTGGTTTGGGAGCTTAAGCGGCAGGTAAATTACGAAGGCGCTTCCTACTACGAAATCCCCGCCGATCCCGCCCGCTACGGCAAGGAATATCCCGAAGAATTGCAGCGGCTGGTTTCGAATTACCTGGTGCTCCTTTCGGGGAACATCGGCGATTATGCCAACGATCCCCTGGAACCGACGGCGATTAAAACGATGGTGCAGCTGCGTACCCTGGGGATGAACGACAGCGAAATTATTTTCGCCGAGATCGACCGCTATGTCGCGGCGAATTTCCCCGACGATGTAAACGTTACCGTGGGCGGGACGACAATGGTGGAACGATCGTTGAACAGCCTTGTTGTGCAGTCCCAGCTTATTTCGATGTTTTTCGCCATCATCTGCGTTTTTATCATTGTATCCGTTTCCAATAAATCGCTGCTTGCCGGCTGCATCGGAATTGCCCCGCTGTCGCTGTCGGTATTGCTCAACTTCGCCGTTATGGGCTTTGTGGGGATCAAGCTGAACCTCGGCACTTCCATGGTGGCCAGCGTATCCGTCGGCGTCGGCATCGACTATACGATTCACTGCCTGGAGGCGTTCAAGCGGGAATACCGAGCTTCCAACGGCCAGGGCGATTACCTTATGCGGACGTTTATCAGTTCCGGCAAGGCGATTGTCATCAACGCCGTTTCCGTGGGGGCGGGTTTTGCCGTATTGCTCTTTTCCCGCTTCAACATGCTTGCCGACCTGGGGCTGCTCATCGCCATTACCATGTTCTCCAGCGCCCTTGTCAGCCTGACATTGCTGCCCGCCCTGCTTGCCGTAATCAAGCCCAAATTTGTCACCGGATGAATCATTGACAAGATCAACGAATTGCACGAATGTAAACGAATGAAGAAGGAGATGTCATGAAGAAAACCAGAGTATTTTTCGCCCTTTTGGCATTTACCGCGCTTACCATCCATGCTCAAACTGCTGAATCCATCGTCCGCGGCTCGCGGGACAGGATTAAATCGGATACGGTTTCCACCCGTTCCAGAATGGTGATACGGGCAAAAGACGGTTCAACAACAGAACGCCTGATAGACCAGTATTCAAAAGACGGTCCCAAAGGCAGCCGCATGATGATCGTGTTCCAGCAGCCGGCAAGCGTGGCGGGGTCCCGCTTCCTTACCATGGAAAACCCCGGCAGCGCCGACGACCGCTGGATATTTCTGCCAGGCCCGGGCAAAGTGCGCCGCATTGCCGCGTCGGAAGGTTCCGGCAGCTTTATGGGAACGGATTTTTCCTACGACGACATTTCCTCGATGAGCCGCAGCGCCGACGCCGACAACCATACGCTGCTCAGCGATGAAAGCCTCGACGGCGCCGCCTGTTATGTGATCCAGTCCGTACCCAAAGACAGTTCTTATCAATATTCAAAGATGGTCCAGTGGATTGCCAAAGATACGCAGATCATCATGAAGATCGAATTGTACGACCGGCGGGACACCCTGGTTAAGACCGTCGAAATGTCCGGCATCAAGGACGTGCAGGGGCGGCTTACCGTTACCGTTACCAAAATAACGACTCATGCCGCCGGTACCTCCACGACGATCAACATAGAAATCATCAAGTACGACGATCCCATCCCCGACGCGGTCTTTACCACCGCCTACCTGGAAACAGGCCGCACAAGATGAATTTTCTCCGGTATTTTTCACACGGAGGCACAAAGGCACAGAAGGGAATTGGGGAAGATAATGCAACCTCATTGATTCCGTGCCTCCGTGCCTCTGTGAGAGCTATAGGGATTTTAATTTTTTTAATGGTAGCTGCGGGACTGTGCGCGCAGGATTTTGGGTTTGGGTTTGACGACGACGGCGGCGGGGGAGGCTCGTCTCTGCCGTTTTCGGTAAAGCTGGGCGGCGAAATAGGCGCGCAATTTCTTGGCTATGTGTATGATTTTCAGTCGGCGGAAAAGGCAAAGCTCTCTTCGCTGGGAGACGTGCTCTCGGGGGCGCTGAATTTCAGCGCGGCGGGGGCGAACGTGGACGCGCATATCGGGCTGAACCTTTCCGCCGCGATCATCGAAAGCCTCGCCGAATACGGCACGGGAAGCCCCGTCTATACCCCGTTGATTCTCGACGAGGCGTATCTGCGTACCTATTTCGGCCCGGTCAATATCGAGGCGGGGCTGCGAAAGCTCACCTGGGGCAAGGCAGACAGCCTGGGCCCGCTGGACGTGATCAATCCTCTGGACAATACCGACCTTACCAACATCACCGATTTGATGGGAATTAAAATCGCCCGGCCCCTTGTCCGCGTATCGTGGAACACGGGCAATTTTTCAAAACTAGAGGCGGTCTTTATGCCCGGTTTTGCCGGCCAGCGCTTCGCCCAGAGGGGCCGCTGGACGCCTTCGCAGTTAACTGAAATGCGTGACCTTGCCGCAGAAAAAATATACGAACGTGTAGGGGAATCACTGGAACCGATAACGCCTCCCGGATTTGACAATATTGCCGGACAGATCAGCGAGAGCATCTATTCCCAGTTTGGCGATGACTTTACGCTGGCGCTTCCCCCTACCGACCGGCTGGAATATTTTCAAACGGGCCTTCGTTTTACGGCCACTGTCGGGTCGGCCGATATCGGCGCGCAGTATTTTTACGGAAACCTGTTTCAGCCCGATGTTACCTTCTTTGTCGATGATTTTGTCGACGACCTGATGGAAGGAAACGCCGAGCTGCTGGCCTTGCTCCCCGGATTCCCCGCAAACATTCTTGACATCCTTGCGTATCTTCCCGACCTGTATATCGGCGATGCGGATATTTTATACAAGTTCAAATACAACCGCTACCACCAGATCGGCATCGACTACGCCCAGGTGCTTTTCGGTTTTAACGTCCGGGGCGAATTTGCCGCCTTTATCACAGAAGACCTTCACGGCAGAGACGGCTCGGTGCGAAACCCCTTCCTCGGCTGGTCGCTTGGTTTTGACCGGGACCTTTTCTGGGGCATCAGCGCCAATGTGCAGTGCAACGAAATAATCCGCCTGCTGCACAGCCGCGTTGGCAGCGACCCACTCCTGGACTGCGAGGCGGGAACAAGCGCCACCTCCACCCGCATGACCATGCACCTTTCAAAAAAGTTCCTCAAGGATCAGCTTGAATGCAAGGTCATTGCCATCTGGGGTATCGAGGATATGGACTGCTACCTTATCCCCGCCGTTACCTGGGCTATAAAGGACATTACCGCCGAGATTGCCGCCGGTGTTTTCGCGGGGGATATTACCGGCGACCTGGGCCAATACCGAAGGAACAGCTTTGTAAAAATCGGCATGAAATACACGTTTTAGCCGGTTTATCTACAATTAGTGTGACATATAGTCGCTACCAGTGGTATTTTATCCTAAAAAAAAACCAAGAAGTGTAAAAATTCGTATTATTTTATGCTTGACACCGGGTTTTGGGCCATGGTATCATTTAAAGAACTATATATTTGTGCTTCATTGTGTACAATCATTTTAGCTTATCTGACACAGGGATAAGTTGAATTCCAAGCCTATAGGAGGGGCGTTATGAAAAGGAACATTCGATTATTTACGGCGGCAGTGTGCGTGCTTGTGCTGATGGCGGCGCTTGCCGGCTGTCTGGGCCAGCCCAAAGGCGGCGGAGTACGGGAGAGGAAACCGGGACCCGCGCAGGTAATCCAGATGGGACAGAGCGTTACCGTACAGAAAGCTTCTGATTGGGTAACGCAGTACCCCGATATTTACGCGTCCTACATGAGGAATGCAAACAACAGCGAAAACTATAATTACCCGGATGCGTATCCGATGCTGCAGGTTGTGTACGAAGGCATGGCTTTTAACCGCTTCTACAAGAGCGCCCGGGGCCATGTTTTTACGCTTGAGGATCTCTATGCGACAGGCCGCCCGCACCCGCTGGCAAACTGCTTTGCCTGCAAAACGCCGGATTTCCATGCGAAAGTAATCGAGAACGGCGTCGGCACCTACAGAATTCCGTTTGACGAAATGAAGGAAAATGTATCGGAGCCGGTTACCTGCTTTAACTGCCATGCCAACGAGCCGGGAAAAGTCACCGTTACCCACAACTACCTGATAGATTCGCTGGGTCCGGAGATTGCCAACGTGAGCACGGGAAGCATCGCCTGCGCCCAATGCCATGTTGAGTACCACTTCGGCCCGGCAAACTCGGCGACGCCTTCGGCGGTTATTCTGCCGTACAAGGGAATGGCTCAGATGAACCCCGACGCAATGCTGCAGTACTATAACGATCTCAAGATGCCCGATGGCGGCAGTTTCTACGATTACATCAACCCCCGCACCGGCGTGCGGCAGGTCAAGATTCAGCATCCCGAATTTGAAACCTTCTACGGTGCCGGCAATGTTCATGCGGGCAAGTACGCCTGCGCCGACTGCCATATGCCGACCGCGATGAATTCCGCCAAAGAAAGCTATATCAGCCATGAGTGGGGAAGCCCCCTGAAAAATAACGGCCTGGTTAAGGGCGAATGCTTATCGTGCCACAAGAATCTGGCGGCGGATGTCAAGAAGATTCAGGATGTCGCGCACGGACGCGCTGTTGATATCGGAAAGGCCATCGAGGAATTCACCGAAGCGCTGGCTGCGGCTGTTGCGGGTGGAGAATATGGGAACGACGTGCTCGATCCTATCCGCCAGGTTGCCAGGGAATCGCAGTTCTACTGGGACTTTGTCTGGGTAGAGAACAGCAACGGCGCGCACAATTCCAAGCTGACCAAGTACTGTTTGGATAAGGCCCAGGATCTTTTGAATGAGGCAAAGACGCAGTTAACGTCGCTTTAGATTTGTGCATCGTATTCTGAAACGTTTTTTCGCTTTTTTACACTCCATGCAGTTTGGAGTGGTAATTGTAGCGCTGGTAATGATCTGTTCCCTGCTGGGATCGCTGATCCCGCAGGACAGGCCGGCAGAATGGTATTTGGAAGCATATCCCCGCGCCGGGAAGGCATTTCTGGCGCTGGGGATTGATAATTTATTTTATACCGCCTGGTTCGTTGTTTTACTGGCCCTTCTCTGCGTGAACCTCGCCTCGTGCCTTGCCATCCGCCTTAAAAGCATCATAAAGCCGGTTAATGCCATACTGCGCGCTGCCGGGAACTCGTCCGGCGGCCGCAGCATCGGCGCAGAGGCGGCAGAAGGCCTGGGCAAATTTCTTGCCGGCAGGCGCTTCCGCCAGTACAAAACCGAAAACGCCGTTGTTTTTTATAAAAACATGCCCGGCCGTTTCGGTTCCTTTATCGTCCATATCTCGTTCCTGCTGATACTGCTGTGCGGCGGCGGGGTAACGTGGCTTTCCGTAGTGTCGGATCATAACGTGATGCCCGGCGAAGGCCTGATTATGGGAGACGGCACGACGCTGGACCTGGAAAGCTTCCGAATAGAGGACGAAACGGGCAGAACGGACTATGCCAGCGTTGTCCATGCCGCTTCCCCGGACGGGAAGAAGTCGGTGACCAGCGAAATCAGCGTTAATTATCCGCTTTCGTTCCGGTCGTACAAATTCTACCAGCACACTTTCGGCGTCGCCGGTTCGGTAACGTATGAGAGCGCCGGGACAGGCGAATCGGATGTGGTCTATCTGACCGAGCCTGATATCCGGATATCAGTCGACAATCACAACAGCATCCGGTATATGGCGCTGTACCCCGGCTTTGTGGAAGACGAAGACGGAAACATCATACCGATAATGGTCAGGGGAAATGTCTACCCCAACCCGATTTATTATCTGATTGTCACCAATGACCGGGTAATGTCAAACAGGATGGTGCAGCCGGGAGAGGCGGTGGAAATCGACGACGTTACGTTTACCTTTAACGATCCGGTTCATTTTCCGGGCATACGCGTCAAACGCATTCCGTTCGGGCTTCCCGCGTTATTGTACGGTTCCTTTGTGCTGATGATACTGGGCTTTTATCTGAGTTTTTTCCATGTGCCCCTGATTGTGACCGTGCGAGTTGACAGTTATTTGCTGTCGGGATATAAATCTTCTGAAGAGCAGTTCAGGATAGACGCTTTCCTGGACGAATTTGAAAAAAGGGAGACGGTTGAGCGATGTTGAATGAGTTAATTTCCGGATTGATACTTAAAGTAAAAAATTCCGGCAGCCCGATGCTGAACATTTTATTTTTAATCTGCCTTGCGTTGTATTTTATTTCGGTTGTTTTGAACTGCATCGGATTTGCGGTAAAAAACAAAACGCTGTCCCGCGTAATCTGGATCGTTTTTCTGGCGGGCTTTATTGTAAACACCGGATATTTTGTAGGCCGGGCAATGATCGCCGGACGCCTGCCCCTGTCCAACCAGTTTGAATTTGCCATGTCGCTTGCCTGGGGCATTGCCCTGATCTATGTTGTGCTGCGGGTAAAATTCAACGCCCACTGGATTACCGCAGTCGCGCTTCCCGCGATATTTTTAATTTTCCTCTATGCGGCGTTTCTTCCCTGGGAAATACGGGACCTAATGCCCGCGCTGCGATCGCCCTGGTTCGGCCTGCATATCGGCGCCGCCGTTATTTCCTACGCGAGCTTTGTGCTTGCCGGCTGCGCGGGAGTACGTTTTCTGATTCTCCATAAGCGGGGAGAGGCCGAAGACGGCACCCACCTGCGCCAAATCGACAACCTTTCGTACCGCCTGGTCGGGCTGGGAATGATTATGCTGACCGTTGTAATCCTATCCGGCTGCGTATGGGCGGAGCAGGCATGGTCGAAGTTCTGGCAATGGGATGCCAAGGAGCTCTGGTCGCTCATCACCTGGCTTACCTACGCCATTTATCTCCACCAGCGCCTTCGCATGAAATGGCAGGGCCGGCGCATGGCGATATTCGCCATTATCGCCGTCGCGATAGTGTTATTCACGTTTGTAGGGGTAAACACCCTGCTGCCCAGTTTGCATTCTTACCGGTAGCTAGCACACGCTATATTAATCCTCACGCCGGGGCGCGGGAAATGCATTTTCTGCGGCATTCTCAATACACGGAAAGCATCCGGTTGCGTCAAAAACCGTCTCCGTATACACTGGAGCTATGAGCAGGGGAATAATCATCGTTGGCAATGAATCTGCCCTTTTAAGCGCCATTGAAAGCGAAATGGCCAGGCGGGCAGAACGCCATGCCCTTGCCCTGATTCCCAGCCGGCTGTCCGGTTCGCCATTGCCGAATGCTGCTGCCGCCATGGCCCCTGACGCGGCGGCCCCTTCGCGCATCGTCCTGGATTGGATCCCCGGCAGCGCAATTTCGGCCCGCACCCTGCTTATTGCCGCAGAAAACCGCCTTGAACGCATTGACGAAGCCGTTTTTGTCTGCGATCCGCCGCCGGCTGGCCGCGCCGTTGCCAATGTGAGCATTGCCGACGTCGAGGTTATGCTGAACGATCAGGTAAAGGGATGGTTCTTTCTTGCCAGGGAATTAGCCGCCGCATTCAGGGCGCGGGGAGGGGGAACGCTGGCCCTGGTGTACCCCGAAACCGCCGGCAAAGATGAAGGACTGCTGGAATCGGCGGCGCTTGCCGTTTTTCGGTCATTTACCCGCAGCGTTCTGGCGGAGGCGGGCGGCGAACCATACGTTGCACTGGGGTTTTCGAGCGGCGAAACGGGGGACGAGGCGGGTTTTGCCGCCTTTATCGCCCGGCAGCTCGACGAAGCTAACCGCCGGGGCAGCGGAAAACACCACCGGTACGGAAAACACGGCATTTTCAGGTAATTTCTTATAAAATTCCCGCCAATGAGTTGAAAAAATCCGCTTAATGTTGTATATATCATAGTAAATAACAATGAAGAGCGGCGCATTTGGCCTGCCGGCAGCGGTTCTGCTGGCGGGTGTTTTGGTAATAAGCTGTATAGTCCCAATGGACAGCCTTCTCACCCCGGATGCCGAATCTATGCCCGATGGCATGGGCGCTGTCCGCCTGGTGTTTGATAACGAGAATGACGAACGGATTATTATTCCTGGTTCGCCTGTTTTTACATCGTATAATGTGATTATTTCCGATGCAAAAGGAATTGCAGCCGATATAGCCGAATCGCTTTCATCGAATGTCAAAACCTACATATTGAACGAAGGGGACTATACAATAGAGGTAGAAGCCTTCACGAGCAATGGCCTTGCTGCGGTCGGGGAAAAAGCATTTCGCATTACTGCGGGCCAATCAACCGCTGCCGGCGTTCAGCTGCAAGTCATTAATTTCGCGGATGCGACAAAGCAGGGAACATTCAGCTATGATATTGCCCTTCCAGCTTCCTCCTATACAACCGCAGCCATGACCATAACGGCAAGAGGCAGCTATGGCAAAAATCCCAACACATCCAAAACAGGCAGCAACATTTATAACTTTCTTGGCAGCGATAATCCCATCGGATCCACGCCGCTTGATGTAGGTTATTACAGTGTCGTTATCGAGCTAAAAAATGGCGGCAATACGGTTTTTTACCGTGAAGTGCTGCATGTCTATCAAAATCTGACAAGCCATTTCGAATATGCATTTGCGCCCCCTGATCCTCCCGTGCAGGATGGCGATCTCGTGCTGCAAAGATACCTTAACTATACGGAAAACCCTGTCAGCATTACGAATCCGGACAGGGGTTTTTACATGCCCAACGATAACTGCATTGTCCCGCCAAGCGGTTCAACTTCCGGGGCACAGCTCCAGACTTTATCAAAATCCATTTCCAGCGTTTCTGTAGAACCGCGAATAAGCCATATGTATTTTGACCTGAGAAACTTTTCTTCCCAGGCAGGAGGAACAACCAGGGCGCTAACTGCCGATGCGCTCAGCTATATCAGGGGAACGCTTGCCACAGTAAGAAGCCGTGAAGGGGTTGCCATTGTACGGTTTGTTTACCATCAAAACAATACATATAACAGGAGCAACGGTCCCGAACCTACGGGCAATTGCACTGTCGCCGGGCATACGGACAAGAACTGGATACAGTATCACATTTACCAGGTAAAACCCATTCTCCAGGAATACGAGGACATCATAATGGCGGTTGATGGCGGGTTTTTGGGATCATGGGGCGAAATGCACACAACAACTATGGCCACAAGGGCGGCCAACTACGTCTGGCTTCTGGACGCGCTGCTTGACGCCGTTCCTGATTCACGGTCCATTCTTGTACATGCTGGCGGATTCCTGGCATGGCATAACGCCAAATACGGGACCAATGGAACGGTTTCCCGGGGGCAGAATTACACCTTCAACAATATCCATGAAATGCCCGCTCCGGTTCGCGGTACGCCGGCAGCGCGGTTTGGGATGTTCAACGACAGCTATTCGGCAGGAGGCAGCAATACCGGCAGCGATTTTGATAAAAACAACGATAACGGCTCGCTTTCCGAAGGAAGCAGTTTGGCGGGCGGTTCTTACGGGCGAAGCAGGATAATTACCTGGATCGGAAACCAAAACAACTTCTACGGCGGTGAAACAAATGATGAAAACAACAACGCCAACTATACCAGATTTCCGTTTGTCGCCTGGGAAGCCCTCCGTGCCCATACAAGCCATCTGAATGCAGATCATTACAGCGGCGTACTTAATATCTGGGGAGGTTTTACCTATAACGAAGGAAACGTTACAATTCAATTGAACAATTCGTATCCGGCAGCCAACCAAAGGCTAATCTATGACCCCGTATACAACGGCAAACGAGGCATTGAATTTGTCCGCGACAGGCTTGGTTACAGGCTGGTACTGCGCGATGCCCAGGTGAGCGATCCTGTAGCGCGGAGCGGCACCCTGGTGTTTAAAGGGAAGATGCAAAATGTCGGCTGGGGCAACGTTATAAACAAAAAGAATGTGTATGTAATACTGAGAAACAAATCGTCTGGTACGTCTTACACCAGGTTAACAGACCTTGACGCAAGGGACTGGCTGGCGGCGGCGGATTATGACGGCAGGGCAAGCAATACCGGATCTTACCGCGATTTGAATTTTACCGTTAACATGAGCGCATTCGGCAATGTACCGGCGGGCGATTACAATATTTATCTGAAGATTCAGGACCCCAAAGAAACCATCGCCGCCAGACGCTGCATACGGTTTGCGAATATTGCACCCAATGGCGTTGCTATCTGGGATACAAATTTAGGGGCGAACCTGATTGGTTCGGTAACGGTAACGAACCAGTAAAAAAGGAGGAAGGCGTTGTCCAGAATTACAAGCTATTTATTAATCACTGTTATTATCCTGATTATGAACGCCTGTTTTATGCCTGCCGAGGTACAATCTTTTCTTGAAGATGACAAAGTGCGGGAAATAATCAAAAATAAAAAAACTGGCGCCGTTGTTGAAATTCTTCCTCCGGAAACAGCGGACCTAAAACCGCTGCTTCTGGCAGACGGAGCTTTGCTGCCGGAAGGCCATGCGGTAATAGTTTCTGATGGCGCTCCCGCAACCATAGTTGTAAGCAACGCCGGAGACTATACCGCCATTGAATGGTATTTTGACGATGAAGATGCTTTCTTTAGTACCGGAGAAAGTGTAAGTACCTTTGGTTCTCCCTTTGTTACAAAGGGGTGGCACACGGTAATTATAGTGGGGACAACAACAGACGGTATGTCATACAGTACTTTTTTTTATGTAGATATAGGAGAATAGCATGAAAAGGATGAAAAGGAATGGCGGCATGTTGGCCGCAGTGGCAACGGTATTGCTGGCAGCGGTGCTGGTAATTGGCTGTTTGGCGCCGGTGGAAGGGCTTTTCCCCGGCGGGGATAAAATTCCCGAGGGCAAGGGAGCTGTCCGGCTGACTATCGGCAGCGGGGGCGGCGCACGGACCATTATTCCCGGCGCGCCTGTTTTTACGTCGTATGCGGTGAAAATTCTGGATGGCGCCAATGTAACCGTTAAATCTGAAGCGCTTTCGTCGAATACCGGAACCTACCAATTGAACGAAGGGGACTATACCATAAAGGTAGAAGCCTTAACAAGCGGCGGCCTGGCGGCAGTCGGCGAAAAATCGATTCAAATTACCGCCGGCCAGACGAATGCCGTTTCCATCCAGTTGGATTTGATCGATTTTGCCGCAGCAACAGCGCCGGGAACATTCAGCTATAACATTAACACCAGCGGCGTTACCGATCTTGCCGCCGCAACCATGACCGTAACGGCGAAGGGCAGCTATGGCAAGAGTCCGGCCACTTCCGGCGCGGGCAACAATGTGTATAACCTTTTGAGCAGCGCCAATAGCCGCAGCGGCTCTATACCGCTTGAGCCTGGGTATTACAGCGTGGTTTTTGAACTTAATAACAATGTGAATAAGATTTTCTACCGGGAAGTACTGCATGTCTATCAGAATATGACCAGCAATTTCCCGTTTGCGTTTACCAACGCTCACTTTCCCGCGCCGGGTTCAGCGGGAGTTACCATTACCGCTCCTTCCCTGTCGGAACAAAGGCTTGGCCTTGCTCATGCCAATGGCGGCACCTGGTCGGGGACGCTGGCAGCCGACAATTTGACGCTAACGATCAGGATGAGCAACAGCCCCGGAAGAATAACCGTGAGCGGCGCAGGTACGCTCTCTGAGGTTGCCTGGTACATTAATCCGGGCAACGGCGCTCCCCTTACGGCCGGGATTTCCGGAACGGGAGGCACAGTGCTTACGGTAACGCCGGGAGGTAATTTTGCCAGGGGAACCTATTCGATAGTTGTGGAAGGAATTGACAGGGTTGGCGGCACAAATGTGTTCAGCCATGCCAAATTTAAGATTGTAGTAACAGACTAAATTCTGCGAAGGGTTTAATACCCCGCCCTTTAGGCTAAACTTGACCCGCAAGGTTTCCGTAAAACCCCGGCAGGGCGGGCGGCGCGGGGGGCGCGCGCGGGCTAGCAAAAATCTGGGGGAGTCCGCCTGCGGAGCCACTGCCCGGCCTTGTTTCTTGTATTGGGTTTTAGGTTGTTTCAAGGTAATGCGGTGTTCCCACGTCCTGGGCGCCGGTCAGCATTTGCTCTACGCCTAGTTTTAGACTCT
>Ga0082212_10005417_pt1 | contig 17409 bp, 13 predicted proteins | sample TergutNt197P3_FD_71548 | JGI IMG/M metagenome (GOLD analysis project Ga0082212, IMG submission 71548) | Neocapritermes taracua P3 segment gut microbial communities from Petit-Saut dam, French Guiana - Nt197 P3 | ecosystem: Host-associated > Arthropoda: Insects > Digestive system > Gut ... | reverse complement strand
GTCGAGACCATGCATGGAGCATACGATCAACAACAAAAAAATAATATGGGTTATTTTCATTTTTGATTTTTTTATTGCCATCCGGGGTTTTGGGTCAGTTTCGGATTCATTGTAATCTGCGCCGGCGGTATCGGATCTAAATAATCACGGTCTGCTTTGAAACCCCAGCCGTCGGGAAATCTAAGCATTAACGGATCAAGGTATCCGTCGGCATTATAAAGATTTGTCAGAGAACCCGGAAATTGTGCATTCCTTGCGCCCAGGGGTCTTTTCCCGATTATCAATTCTTTAGCTGCTGCCCACCGCATTATATCTGCCGTGCGAAAACCTTCGTAAGCAAGTTCCACTCTTCGTTCGCGCCGTATTTCGTTGATGATTGGCAAAAGCGACGGAAAATCCCAGTCAGGGTCAGTGGCGATATTATCAAGCGTAAGATGCGGCATGGCCACCCTGTCTCTAAGCTTATTAACGGAAATGTCGAGATCGGTTTGCGTAAGGGCGCCCAATTCGGCTTTGGCTTCGGCATAATTGAGCAGTACTTCGGCATAACGATACGTAATTTGAGGATTTTCCTCGTAATTCTGACTGCGATATATCTCCCTCGGATTATACCATTTACGATTCTGGTAACCGGTATGACACCGGTTTGGATTGGTACCGTCATTGATCATGGCGATCACCTCCGAATAGTATCGCACATTGCCTGCTGCGTCAATTTGCCATACGGCGTCCGGCGTAAATATCTGCTGTTTAAATCTCGGATCACGGTCAATCGCTTCGTCCGCAATCGTATTGTCGCCTTGATAAAGCGGGCTGACGCTGATGGGAAGACCGTCCTTACACAGGTACGAATTAGCTAACTGTTTCGTAATCGACTTGTCTCTGGGAAGCATCAATTCATAATTCTGCGTGTTTGTCAAGTTCAAATCAACGCTAAATTTTGTCCAGAAAACCACTTCGGGATTGCCGTCATACGTCCGGAGCGTTGAGTGTAAATTATAATAATCTTCATCCGGATTTCCGGTGGAATAAATATCATATAATTTGGAATCCATGATTTCTTTTGCCGCTGCTGCCGCTTTGTTGAAATATTTCTGGGGATCGGAAACTTCGGCTGCAAAAGGTGTTCCCGCATGATATTTTTGCCAGGTACCTTCATAAAGCGCCACCCTCGACTGGAACTGCAGAACGAGCCACCGGTTGATTCGACCATAGCCGTTTCCTTTTTGAGTCGAGCAATACTGGGCTGCCTTATCAAGGTCGGCAATAATATTGTCGGCAACAATATGACGCGGCGTTCTCGGATCAAAAAGCCCCTCGGAGTTCGTTTGTAAAGTATTTGTATACCATGGCACCGCGCCGTGCGATTTCAGGAAGCGAAAATAAAAAAACGCCCTGAAATAATGCGCTTCACCTAAGTACTGCTGATACGAAGCTAAATTATCCTCGCATTTTTCATAATGGTCGAAAAAGAAATTGACTTCCCTGATTCGACCCCAACCCCAGCCGCCGTCGTTAATTGTTCTGGTTCCCAGCAGGCGGGAACTAAGACCATTTTCATTGTATGCGTTATCGCTTGGAAAATCATCGCCTTCACCGGAAGCATAACCCGTGTTGTTAAAACCGGTGGTCAAGAGGGGACCGTAAAAGGTAGGGAAACTGTTCAGACAATAAAACTGATTCATGTAAGTCTCCAGGTCCTTCGATGTTTTGAAAAAATCCTGCGTTGAAACCTGATCCAGCGGATATCTTTCTAAAAAATCCCCGTTACACGCGTTCAGTATTGCCAATATGGCAACCGTCATCGATATGATACTATATTTTATTTTGTTCATTTTGTTAAAATTTAAAAGGTTATATTAACGCCAATGGCATATGATCTCGTGAGCGGATAAATAGAGCCGTTTCGCGAGGCGCCATAATTGCTGTCTCCGGCAATACCTGCTTCAGGTTCTATGGATTTCCACAAGGACGTAAACGTTAGTAGATTTTCTCCCGAGATATAAAATCTGGCTTTCTCCATAAAGACTTTCCGCGAGATTGCTACCGGTACGGTGTAGCCTAACTGAATACTTTTCAAGCGAAGATAGGCTGCATTTTCAACATATTTAGTCTGGTATTGAAAGTTCTTATAACGTTGATTATTATCAAAATAAGGTCTTCCAAAAAACGAATCGGTATTGGGTCCCAGTAGGGTTTGGTCGTCGGCTGCTCTCCAGTAATCCAGTGTCGGACTGTTTTTGAAAATTCCCGATTCGGAGCCGGTCGAACCGCCTCCTATTAATCCCCAATACAGCACGGAACCCCGGTTAGGCACATAATCACGTTTACCTATTCCCTGCCAGAACATATTGAAATCGAAATCTTTCCAATTAGCTCCCGCCGTTATCCCGATATTGTAACGGGGAAGTGTGTTTGCGATTACTTTTAAATCTCCGGGGTTTTCAACCGTAGCGCCGCCTGTTCCCTGATCGATCTTGCCGTCACCGTTCAGGTCTTTGTACCGCATGTCGCCAATTCTCCATATACCGTTATAAATATACGACTGATCAGGCATGTTTTTGACGTCTTCCTCCGTTTGCATAATTCCGTCGGTAACATAGCCCCAATATTCGCCGACACGCTTGCCGGGGTACCAGCCACTGATAAAATTCTGTGCAGTGTTGTACTTCAAAACGGTTGATTTCGAGTCTCCCAGCGAGAATCCCACATTGTAGGACAAGCCGTTTGAAAGCTTGTCTCTCCAGCTAATCAGCAGTTCAAAACCTTTTGTTTCCAGTTCGGCATTGTTGGATCTCGGAGCGCTTGCGCCCAAAACTCCTGGATAGGACTCGCCCGGACCCAACATATTGGTCGTTGTCCTGTTATACCATTCAAAAGTTGTTGACAGGCGGTTTTTCAGGAAATTTGCATCTATTCCCAGATTCAATGACCGTACCGTTTCCCACGTGAAATCTGCCGATATCAGACCGGGCGCCCCGTTGACATAATTGGGCCGCGTCCCGTTCATATTCCAAAGATTAGGACCTCTTGTACTTGCGTTATTGATTCCCAATGTCTGTATATACATGTAATTCGACACGTTCTGGTTGCCCAGCGATCCGTAAGAGCCTCTTAGCTTCAAAAACGAAACATAGGGTAATAAAGGTTCCCAGAACGTTTCTCTCGAAACCACGTATCCCAGAGAGGCTGAGGGGAAGAATCCCCATCGCGAATCTTTAGGAAACCGCGACGAGCCATTGTACCTGCCATTAAATTCCACAAGATATTTCTCTGCGAAATTGTATTCCACACGACCGAAAAGACCTTGAACAGCCCAATGGGAAATGGAGTTGCTCAACGTTTCCATACCGAGACCGGTAGAGATAGAGGGTACTGCCTGGGTAATCTGATCCGCTTTTGTGCCGTAAATACTTCTGTATTTGTTTTCTTCCTGTTCGTATCCTGCCAGAATCCGAAAATAGTGATTCTTGAATTGACGTTCGTACGAAGAGGTAGCGTTGACCAGGATGCGGGTGGAAAGCGTCAATTGCTCTTTGGAAGTGTCGCTTGCCTCACCGACATTTCCCTGTGTTCCGTTTGGAACTTCGATCCATACCTGCCGTGAATTGGTAATCGTAGAACCTGGCGTCAAGCGATAATTATAATTGATATTGGTTTTCCATCCCTTGACGGGTTCGATTACTGCTCCCAGATTAATACCTAAATCATTATTGGTGATCACCTCTCTACCGTTGTGTTTCAACTGAACGAGTGGCACGTATATTTCGGTAGCGCCGTCTGCCAGGTACCTGGGAGTCATCGGTCCGAATGAAAAGACCTGATGTAAGAAGTACGACTGGTTTTGTCCCTGTATGCCGTCAGGTCGATCAATCACGTCATTCGAATATTTCGTGCTGATGTTGAATGTGAGCCAGTTAGCTGCCTGAGCCGATACATTTGCCGTAACGTTATACCGTTTATAAAAATCATCACCCCAGGTGTACAGTCCGGGTTGATCGAGTAAACCTGCTGAAATATAAAAATTCATTTTATCGCCGCCGCCTTCTACATTGACATTGTGCTTTTGCATGGGCGTTCTCCGCTGCATGATCATGGAAGGCCAGTCGTAATTGGCATTTCCCTGCCACCGGGGTTGCCATACGCTATTGATCCGGTCGGCATGGTCAGGATTATATTCATATTTATAGTTTCCGGCAACATAATCTTTGGCGCGCTGTACCTGTTCATCTGGATAAACATTTGTTACTCCGCCATAATTACACGCTTGATTATAGGCGGCCATCCAGGTAACTACATCCACAAAATGAGGAAGGTTCAAAGGAGTATTGATAGATATATTATTACTGTACGAGACTCTTACCGGCTGATTCCGCTTTCCTCTTTTCGTAGTGACGAGGATCACGCCGAAAGGCGCACGTGAACCGTAAATAGCCGATGCCGAGGCATCTTTCAGAACGGAAATGCTTTCGATGGATTCGGGATCAATCCGGTCGATGCTGGCTTCCATGCCGTCAACCAGAATCAGCGGGCCATCCGAAGGGTTTGAAAAATTCGGACTACCGCTACTGGTTCCCTCTAACGTACCGATACCCCTGATGTTCCAGTTTCTTCTGGCGCCGGGTTCGCCTCCTAAATTCATTGCGCTGATGTTCAGATTGGGCGCAGCGCCTTGCACCATTTGTGAAACGGTTGCAGCCGAGCGGTTGGCAAGCGTCTTTTCAGAAATGACGTCTACCGCTCCTGTCAGGTTCACCTTCTTCTGGGTGCCGTATCCGACCACCACTACTTCTTCCATTTGCTGAACGGATTCACGCAGTTCAACATGGATCGTCCGCCGGTTTCCTACCTGAGATTCGACACTCAGAAAACCAATGTATGAAAATACCAGCGTGACATTTTCATTGGGAACAGCAAAGGAATAAACGCCGTTTGCGTCGGTCACGGTTCCTTGCGACATTCCTTTGATTGTCACCGTAACACCGGGCAACGGTTCGCCGGTTGAACCATCTGTAACCGTACCGGTAACAGTGATTTGTTGCAGCATCTCCGTACCCGGATTAACCTCAAGACCTATTCGCGTATTTTCCGCATAAGTTGCTGTCGCTGCCAGCATCAAGGGAAAAGACAGGAAAAAAGTCAGCATCATCAGAAAAAAAATCGATTTGAATAAGGTAGGGCTACTATCACCCTTTTCATTGAACACAATCATAATTTCATGGATTTAAATAATTAATAATAGTTTATATAATACTTTTTTGATATTTTCATAGTGAGATTCCTTTCTATAATCCGGATTGTAAAATTGATACAAAAGTATCCGATTTTTCTAATAATTCCAAGAAAAGGCGAAAAAAAAGTAATTGGTGATAATAAAAAAATAAAATCGTTGTATAAATGATAATTTTTTTTTTATCTTTGACGTCCGAAATAAACATAATAATACCAGTATAATAAACCCTTTATCCAGATTATTACATTACTATTAATAAAGAACGATATGGAAAGAAGAGATTTTTTGAAAACATCCGTTGGTGCAGGACTTGCTTTAGCCGGAACCGGTTTGTTCGCTTCCGCTAACGCCGGTTTTAGCAATGACGGAAACACGCCGGCATCTTTGACAGGCGTGAGTGATGACGGTTACGATGCGAAAGGATTGCCGACAACGATGTTCGGCAGTACCGGCGTCCGCATTCCCCGAATCGTATTGGGACTTGGCAGCCGCTTTTGCCACATGGACTCCGATGAAGAGGCATACGAAATGTTGAATTTTGCGTTGGATAACGGGCTTTTTTACTGGGATACAGCGCATACTTACGACAATACCATCGCACTGCCGCGGGGAAAGCAGAAACCTGCGCAACTCGTCATCAGCGAAGTCCGTATTGGCGAAGTGGTCAAGACCCGCCGCAAGGAGATATTCCTCTCTACCAAAGTGCAGGCGCGCGAACCGTCGGAAGCCATGAAACAGATCGAACTGAGTTTGAAACGCTTGAATACCGACCGGTTGGATATGCTCAAAATTCATGGTGTGGATACTTTGGACGATGTCAATCAGATGAGCCAGAAGGGGAACCTGATTGATATTGTGATGCGGATGAAAGAAGAAAAGGTGACACGTTTTATTGGTTTTTCATCTCACTCCGGCGTTGAGACTGCAAAAGAATTAGTTAATCGCGCCCCATTCGACAGCATGTTGATTGCCATGAATCATTGGCCACAGCCCGTTAATAAAATGCGTACGGATATTACTGTTGCAACTGCTAAGGAGAAGAAGATGGGCTACCTGTTGATGAAAGCCGTTCGTCCGAGAGAAACCGTCGCCGGATTGGAAGCAACCGAACTGGTAAAATATGCCTTGTCGCTTGATGGACCTGATGCGTTGTCGTTGGGAATGGATAGTATGAATGTCGCCAAATCAAATTTGGAAATCCTCCGCAACTTCCAAAAATTACCGGCACAAAGGATGAATGAACTGGCAGAAAACCTTGCGCCGTTTTATCGTCACGAGAATCTACCGTGGATGCAACCGGGTTATTGCGATGGAAACTGGGGGTAATTATTGATGAAAAAATTATTAATGAAAAAGATTTGTACTATTTACGTTATATTTTTGCTTTTTGCGTCGACATGCGAACTGTCGGCACAAAGGCGTCCGCCAATATTCGGTATCGCCAAAATGACTTACTTAGTAAGCGACTACCAGCTGGCGCGTGATTATTATGGCGTTTTTCTGGGGTTTGATGAAGCCTTCACCTATCCGTCGCCACTCGGCGAAGTGATTGTCTTTAAGGTGAACGACCGTCAATTCCTCGAATTTGTACTTGACCGCGATGCAAAGGAAAAAACGCGCCTCGTATCGGTTTCTTTTGAGACAAACGATGTGGAACAGATGCGCATATACCTTAAAAGCAAAGATGTTAAAACTCCCGATGCGGTAACCGTCGATGGGGCAGGTAACCATTCCATTTTGGTGTACGACGATTCAGGCGTGCCTGTCGAGTTTATTGATATGAACCCTAATTCGTTACACCGAAAGTCGGCAGGGCAGTTCTTATCGGAACGCCGTATCTCGAAACGGATTCATCATGCAGGATTATATTCAAAGGAAGTGATCGAAAACCCCCGTTTTTACAAGGATGTTTTGGGTTGCAGGGAGTTTGCCAGGTATCCCGAAGAACCGGGCGCACCGCTTGTCATTCTTTACTTGCAGTTGCCCGATTGCGTTGAGTTTATCGAACACTATGCGGCACCCGATCCGAACTTTTCACATCCCTGTCTGCTGGCTGAAAGCATGCAAGAGGTCATGTACACGTTGAAAGAGCGGAACGGCAATAAACCGGTTGCGCAATCAGCGCCAGGCCGTTTACGGAAATTCATCCTGAATATCAGTAATGCCGACGGCACGAAGGTGGAATTTACTGAACCGTACAATGTACGTTGATTTTTTTACCGGTTATGAACTGTTCATAATAACTGATAACGCATGAAAACGAATGTTGATCGTTTATTGTCGCTTGACGCGCTTCGCGGGTTCGACATGTTCTGGATCATCGGATGGGGCGGTGTCTGGCACGGACTTGCACAACTGACCGACTGGTCGGTATTCAACTGGTGGTCGACGCAAATGACACATGTCGACTGGGAAGGATTCCACTTTTACGACATGATTTTTCCGCTATTCCTGTTCATCGCGGGGATATCGTTCCCTTACTCGCTGGAAAAGAGCCTGCAAAAGGGTCTCTCCCGTAAAAAGGTTTACTATCGTATCGTCAAACGCGGGCTGATGCTGGTTTTTCTTGGGCTTGTGTACAACGGACTGCTTAAATTAGATTTCGAAACACAACGTTATTCAAGTGTCCTGGGACGCATCGGATTAGCGTGGATGTTTGCCGCCCTGATTTTTATGAACACGAAACGTAACGGACGCATCATCTGGTGTGTGGGCATTTTACTGTTCTACTGGCTTGTACTTACATTCATTCAGGCGCCCGATTTCCCCGATGCAGCGCGTTTTTCGAAAGAAGGAAGTTTTGCCTGCTATATTGACAGGGCGTTCCTGCCCGGCAAGATGTATGACCCGCTATACGATCCGTGCGGTTTGGCAGGTATTGTACCTGCCGTTGCCACCGCCTTGCTCGGGATGTTGACGGGTTCGTTTGTCAAAACTGCAAAGGAAGGATTGACGCCAATGAAAAAAGTCGGATACATGGCTGGAACAGGCGTCGCGCTTATCCTGCTCGGACTGGTTTGGGGCATGGTTTTCCCGATCAACAAACTCTTGTGGAGCAGTTCGTATGTCTGTCTGGCAGGCGGTCTGAGCCTGTTGCTGTTCGTTTTGTTTTACTGGATCATTGATGTACGCGGATACCGCCGGTGGACGCTGTTCTTCACGGTCATCGGACTGAACTCTATCACCGTCTACATGGCGCAATCGATCATCAATTTCCGGTTTACCGCCAACTTCCTTTTTGGCGGATTAGTCAAACTCTTTCCAGACGGCTGGGCATTGTTCCTGAACAATGTCACGTTCATCGCCGTCTGCTGGCTGTTCCTGTATTTTCTATACAGGCAAAAAGTATTTATCAAAGTCTGATTTCAAATAACATATAATTAATCCAAATGACTACCTCACGAAGAGATTTCCTGAAAAAAGCCGGCGCAGGTTCGGCGTTGTTGACAATGGGCAGCGCGACAGCCGGTTCTGTGTTGACATCCTGTACATCATCCGATACCGGAAAGGTTAAATATACCCGCCTGCGTCCGGAAAACGAACTTTACATACCCGAACTGCCCGATAAAGCCATCGACGGGAAACCCGTCAGGGCGGCGCTTATCGGATGCGGCGGACGGGGGACAGGGGCAGCTGTCAATTTCCTGGATGCGGGCGACAACCTGTCGATCGTGGCTTTAGCCGACATGTTTCCCGACAAGATAGAAAGTTGCCGCAGCCTGCTGAAAAAAGAAAAAGGTGTCGATGTGCCCGACAATGCCTGTTTCACAGGGTTCGACGCTTTCAGGAAAGTATGCGGCCTGCCTGTCGATTTGGTGCTTATCGCCTCTCCCAATATCTTCCACCCCGAACATGCGAAATATGCTGTCGAACAGGGTAAGCACGTGTTTGTGGAAAAACCTGCCGCCATCGACCCGGTGGGATACCGTACCTTTATCACAACCTTACGACAAGCTAAAACAAAGGGATTGAACGTGATGAACGGCGCACAATACCATTGGGATCGCCCTTTCGTGGAATCGTATCAGATGATTCAGGCGGGATATATCGGCAAGATATTGAGCGGTAAGGCTTATTACAATACCGCCAATGAAAATTTCCTCCGTCGTCGGCCCGAATGGAGCGACGTCGAATACATGATCCGCAGCTTCTTCAACTGGAACTGGATCAACGGCGACCAGATCAGTAACATGCTGATACACTGGATAGATGTTTTCCTTTGGCTGACGAACCTCAAACCGGTGAAAGTATCTGCTTACGGTTCGCGCATAAGGCGTACCGCAGGTAATGTTTACGACAATTTCAGCATGGATTTCGAGTTGGAAGGCGGTGTCAATTTGTTCGGTATGGTGCGCCGGATGGATGGAACCGACAATATGAGAGGCGCCGTTATTCAAGGTGAAAAGGGTGTATGGAACAGCGACGACTTCAGCATCCGCGATCTGGAAGGAAACTTAGTATGGCAATTCGACGCAAAAGCATCGAAGGAAAACTTCAAGACCCACGACATGTACACCTTGGAGCATATCGACCTGGTAAACCATATCCGTAAAGGCACAGTCCTTGATATCACCGAGATCAATGCCACCTCCGCCATGGCAGCCATCATGGCGCGCGAATCGGCTTACAGCGGCAGAATCGTTACCTGGGATAACATGGTGGCGTCCGACCTGAACCTGATGCCGACAGAGTTTGCTTCCGGTCAGTTCGGTAAGATGGACATGGAGAAATACGAAACGATCCCCTTACCCGGCATTCGCTGGAAAACCGACTGATTAGCTGATTTAAAACAGTCTTTCATTTTTTATCAAATCTCTCTTTTCGAGTTCATTGTGAATTGCAAGACAATTTTCGATTTCGTAATCGGGTTCCAAATGATATGCGATCTGCAAAGGGCCATGATCATTATCTTCCAATGTTTTATTGAGCCATTCCAGTATGCGGGATTTTGGAGCGTCTTTCATCATGTATTCCATTGGAGGAGCGACATGTATCATAAAGTCACGTCCTTTCAGATTACGTATCAAATGCAGAGAAGTTTCAGAACCGGTATCGATGATGTGGAGGTTTTCAATATGCGATATTGATTCGATGATGTGATCGGACAAACCGCAACTGTGGAAACGAACAGGTCCCAATTCCTTACCAAGTTGATTGATATACGGAACGATAAACTCGTCAAACAAATCAGCAGAAAGCATCGTGCCGGCACATTCACCTACATGAACCGAGGTGATCGGAAGATGTACCAAATCCGAAAAATGCCTGACAAGCGCAATGTATGCATCTGCAATCCAACGATGAATGGCATGTGCCAATTCGGGATCGGTCATCATCATGATCATGATGTTGTCGCCGGTAAGTTTCAACGATGTGGTGATAATACCATGGATGGTTGCCCGTCCCGATTCATCCCAAAAGAATGGAGGTATCACGCATAAATCGGGACGTATCTCTGAAATAGCCTTGATTTGACTGTCCAGATCAAGAACAAACGGATGATTTACAATTTCCGATATGTCCGGTAAATCCTCTATTTTTGAAAGCGACTCGAGCGGTTTTCCTGTAACGTCGGCATCTTTATCTTCAAAAAAAGAAAACTTGGCTCCGAGTATGGCTGCCAGTATCATGTTGGGCTGAATGGCGCCAACCAGCACATGATTGTTTCTTATGTACTTTGCCTGCATCAAATTCGCTTCCATGTTGTAAACCGGATAACGCGGAAACTGTTCTTTGACCAATTCATGTATCAACAAATCCTGCTCAAGTCTATATATCGGGTCGAGATAATACTTGTTATCGAACATAAAACCGGCCTTTTGATGTAACCAGCCTTTCGATACGCTTGCTTCAATTCTTATCATATGTTTTATATTTTAGTTAGAAATTGATGATTCATACCTGTTATGATGTTCTATAAAGTGCGAAACATTAGTAAATGATTATTTCAATTCCTTTTTAAGCATTTCGTATATTTCCTGCCATGACTTGTGATATAAACCGGATGTTTCGTCTGCCAGCCGGGTATAAGTTTTTGAAGTATAATAAATCGTTGTCGCTTCAATTTCTCTTATTCCGTAATCGGTCATCAAGGCTTGTACCACATCATTGTCCATATGTATTGTTTCCACATCAATTTTCGCTTTGTTAAGTTCTAATGCCTGCAAAGATCGTACAGTGCAAAAGCATATCTGATGCGAAGGTGATCTGAAAGCGAGTTCTTTTAAAAACTGTCCTGTTGAAATCTTCCCGTTTAAATAATCATACACTCTTGTTGCTATATCATCATCTGCAACGGGACCTTCGATTATATCGCAGTCATGCACTTGATGCGTTTTATTGTTACGTCTATTACGTACAACAAAATCGAGCCATGCTTCGCTGTAACCATCAAAACGCAATACTTTCAAATCCTCATCTTCAAAAAAACTTTCGTCAAATTCAAATCCGGTAACAATACCGTCGGTATCATTGTCTTCACCCTTTCTGATTGCCCAATATTCCGCTTGTGAAAACAATTTTGAAACATAAAAACCTTTTCCAAAATCTCTTCTTTTTTTGCAAAAGGAGAAATTTATTGTCTCTATCGCTATGTAACTGCCATGGTATACTTTCATCTTGGACCTCCATTTTTATAACATACTGTATACAAAGCCTTTAATGACCAATGCGGATCCTCGGTATGCAAAGTCCACCAATGCCTGAACAAATAATCCAAACCGCCATATTTTTCCAAATATAAATAAGCGTCTTGTTTGTTCATTTTATACGCACGGGCAAACATCGTGATAATGAAAGTGACAAAACGTACTTTGTTTCGCGTTTCCTCGTCGAGTTCCTGTTTATGACACAATGCTTCCATAATTCATCACATTAAAGTTTGGCGCAAAGATATGAAACTTTTTCGTGTCAGCCAATATGGCAAAGAACTAATTACGTTAGTTGCTTTACGAAAAAGATTTTTTGCGATTATTAAATTTTATGACTACTTTTGTAATCAGTTATTTTAAAAAATCATGTTTCCAAAACGCTGGAGCATTTTCGGATAGCTTTGAAAGATTATCTGCCGACATGCCGAAATCAAAATATAACATTAATTATACTCGCTATGAAAATTAGAAATTCAATTATTATCGCATTGATTGCCGTCTTTCCGTCAGGAATGTTGCTGGCGCAGACAAAAGTGATTGCACACCGTGGGTACTGGGATATCGAGGGTTCGGCGCAAAATTCGATTGCTTCACTGCAAAAAGCACAGGAACTGAAAATTTACGGCTCTGAATTTGACGTTTGGATGACGTCCGACGACGTTTTAGTCGTAAACCACGACGCTACGATCGAGGGCATGAAGATTGAAGACACGCCTTATGCACAGATCAAAAACCTGCGTTTGAAAAACGGCGAGACGTTACCCACGCTCGAAGCCTATCTGCAACAGGGGAAAAAAGATAAACGGACAACACTCGTCATGGAGATAAAACCTCACAGCAGCAAGGAAAAAGAGGACAAAGCCGTCGCAGCCGTCGTTCAAATGGTGAAAAAAACAGGCGTCAGTAAGCATACGGAATATATTTCGTTCAGCCTGAATATCTGCAAGGAACTGGTGCGTCTCGACCCCAAAGCCGAAGTGGCCTACCTCAACGGCGATTTATCGCCACAGGAATTGAAAGCATTAAAAATTCCCGGCCTCGACTATAATATCAGCGTTATGAAAAACAACAAACACTGGATTACCGAAGCCCGCAAACTGAAAATGCCGGTGAATGTATGGACGGTAAACAACGAGGCCGACATGCAGGAGATGATTGCCGCCGGCGTTGATTACATCACAACCGACAAGCCGACGGTCGTAAAACAACTGGTTCAGTCGCCGGTAAAAGTATCTACAAGCGCTTCACGGTAGGCGTTGAATATTTTTGATTTGGAGACAAAACCGAGATAGCGCCCTTCTGCGTCAATGACTGGCAGGTTCCAGGCTTTCGTGTCGTCGAAAATTTTCATGATTTTTTCCATCGTCATGGTGTTGATGATCTTGGCGGGAGGCGAGATCATAAAACGCGACACTTGCAGACGGTCGTACAGTTCGGGACGGAACATGATGTTCCGGATATTGTCCACCTGAATGACGCCGATCAACTTACCGTCGTTTTCAACCACAGGGAAAAAGTTGCGCGAACTCTGTGAGATAGCCTTTCGTACAATATCGCCGAGCGTCATTTCAGGGCTGACTTTCACAAAATCCGTTTCGATGATGTCTTCTATTTTCAACAGGGTAAGCACCGCCTGGTCTTTGTGGTGGGTCATCAGTTCGCCTTTTTGTGCCAGACGCATGGTGTACAGGCTGTGACGTTCAAAGGAAATGATGGTCACATACGAACTGATCGAAACGATCATCAGCGGCAGAAACAGATCGTATCCGCCGGTGAGTTCCGCAATCAGGAACACGCCTGTCAGCGGGGCGTGCATCACGCCCGACATCATGCCTGCCATGCCCAGCAGGGCGAAATTCTTTTCGGATAGCGGCATCGACAAATCAAAATAGTTGCAGGTATGCGCAAAAATAAACCCTGCAATACAACCTAAGTAAAGGCTTGGCGCAAAAATACCGCCACAGCCGCCCCCGCTGTTCGTGGCGCTGGAAGCAAACACTTTGGTCAGCAGGATAAGCGCCAGAAAAACAATGATAATCCAGTAATTGCCATTCGACAGGTTTATGGGACTTTGATTCATCAGGTGCATAAACTGTCCGTTCAGCAGCGAGTCTATCGTATCGTATCCCTCTCCGTACAGCGGCGGGAAAAGAAAAATCAACACACTCAGAACAGCAGCGCCTGCAAGAAATTTATAACGGTATCTTTTCAGCCGGCGGCGTACCCAGCCTTCGACGGCGATCATGGTTCGCGTAAAATAGAGCGAAACAAACCCGCAAAAGACGCCGAGAAACAACACATACGGGATGCGCGTGATGAGAAATGCTTCCGTCTGGGAAAATTTGAACATGGCTTCGGAGCCGGTGAAGATATACGACATCGTGGCGGCTGTGACCGACGAGATGAGCAGCGGCAAGACCGAAGTCATCGTCAGATCAAGCATCAGGACTTCGATGACGAAGACAAGTCCGGCTATCGGCGCTTTGAAAATGCCTGCAACGGCGCCCGCTGCACCGCAGCCCACCAGCAGCATCAGCGTTTTTTGTTCCAGCCGGAACAGCCGGCCAAGGTTGGAACCTATCGCCGCGCCGGTCAGTACAATCGGGGCTTCGGCGCCTACCGATCCGCCAAAACCGATAGTGACCGAACTCGCTGCAAGCGACGACCACATGTTATGGGGCTTGATCCGGCTTTTGCGCTGGGAGATGGCAAAGAGTATCTTGGTGACGCCATGGCTGATGTCGTCGCGCACGACATACTTGACAAACAGTCCGGCTATCAGAATCCCGATAACAGGGCAGATCAGTAGCCAGTAGTTCGCCCCTTCCTGCAGATTCGATGTGAGGATATTTTGTATGAAATGAATGGTTGTTTTTAATAAAATGGCGGCCATTGCAGAGCCTATCCCCACAAAAAAACTGATTATCGCCACAAAAGTCGGCTCCTTGACGCTTTTTTGCCGCCATAGCAGAAATCTGTAAAACAGGCCTTCTTTTTTGTCTTTCATAATTTTCACACTCCCTTTCCGGAAAATACAATTTGAATGGTATATATTAATATTTTAATATCCAATACCAGCGACATGTTTTCATAGTACAGGATATCATAATCCAGTCTTTCGATCATCTTTTCGACTGTTTCGGCATAACCGTATTTCACCATCCCCCAGGAAGTGATACCCGGTCGGACGTTATGAAGCAGATAGTAATACGGCGCTTTTCGGACAATCTGTTCGATATAATAACGTTGCTCCGGTCGCGGCCCCACAAGCGACATATCGCCTTTCAGCACATTCCAGAACTGCGGAATCTCGTCCAACCGGTATTTGCGCATAAATCGTCCAAAAGGCGTCACCCGCTGATCGTCTCTGGCAGTCAGCAATGGCCCGTCTTTGAAAGCGTCGCTGTACATCGTGCGAAATTTATATATCACAAAAGGCTTTCCGCGATACCCGATCCGCTCCTGTCGAAAAAAAACAGGACCCGGCGAACTCCGTTTTACGCATAGGGACAGATAGAGATACAGGGGCGAAAAGACGGTAAGTACGGCGAGCGAAGCAATTTTATCGAACATCCATTTGATATTTTTCTCTGCTTCCGAAAAATTGTTTTCAGTAATATCAATCAAAGGAGGACTGTCGATGGCTTTCACCTTCGCTTTGGAAAGAAAATTATACTTGTCGGCCAACACTTTGACGGGGATACGGTATGCATAAAACCGGTAAAGCAACGGAATGACCTGCATCCCTTTGACAGCTACGACGATTTCGTTCACCTTATGCTGCTGCAGAATTTCCTGAATATCGTCCGTAGAGCCTAAAATTTCATTCGGGGAGATGGCAGGCGACATCCGCTTCCCGTTTTCGCCGGCGAATCCGACGATATGATAGCCCGATTCATCCAGGTATTGCCGGATTTTCACCGCTTCCTCCCCTGTTCCGACGATAAGTATGTTTTCTACCCACTCACGCGACTTCGATTTCCGAAAAGCATGATGGGTTATCAGCGCCCGAACTGTATAGGTCAGCACAAACTGGATGCCGAAAAGGCTGAAAAAAAACCGGTAATATATTTCAAAAGAGGGAGGAAGTTTGTTCAGGATAACGATAAACAGGATCAGAACCGAGCCGATGACGACAGTAATAAAGGTGGAAATCAATTCGCCGATCCATGATTTTCCGAAAGGTTTGTTGTAATAGCCGGAAAGGAAATAAATGCCTAACCAAAAAAACGACACCAGGATTTGCACATACATTACATGCTGGTTAAACAGAAAACCCGATAAGGTATCGAACTCATACCGCGCCACATTAGAGAAGCGCAATAGATTGAAAAGCAACCATGTAACATAGGCTGTCAGGAAATCATACCCGATATATTTAATTCTTTGTCTGCGTTTATTCATCTTTTGTAATGCCTAAAAGTCGTTTATCTTCAGTTGTAATTCGGCGACAGGCTTTTTCAGGATTGACAGATTGATATAATCGAAAGTGGCTAATGCTACCATCGCCGCATTATCGGTCGACCAGCGCAATGGAGGCAGGCACAATTCAACATGCAGTTTTTCGCATAACTTACCGGCTTCTTCGCGCAGTTGCGGACTGGCAGCCACACCCCCTACAATAACGAACGATTCGGATGGGTATTGCATCAGCGCCATGTGCGATTTCCTGATCAGCACATCCATGACCGCCTGCACATACGAGGCGGCAATGTTTTCATGCGGAGCGTCCCGACGGGCATCCAGATAACGGGCTACAGCCGACTTAAGACCTGAAAATGAAAATTCCATTCCTTTATTGATGACAGGACGCGGAAACGGTATTGTTGCTGTTCCCTGCTTCGCCAGCCGGTCGACAACAGGCCCGCCCGGATAACCCAAACCCAGCATACGTCCTACCTTGTCGTAACATTCGCCCACCGAATCGTCGGTCGTACTGCCGAGCAGTTCTATTTCTGCAGGGTTTTTCATATAAGCCAGCAGGGTATGCCCGCCTGAAACGAGCAAAACGGTAGCAGGATATTTAACCCTTTGCTGTTCAAGGTCTGCGCTGCGTAGATGACCCCGCAGATGATTGACGCCGATTACAGGCTTGTTCCAACCCAACCCTAACCCTTTGGCTGTGTTTAGCCCCACTAACAGTGACCCGATCAGGCCGGGTCCGCGGGTAACGCCAATAGCTTTAATTGCCTCCGGCTTAACCCCGGCGATCCTGAACGCCTCGTGTACGGCTGGTATGATGGCGGAAATATGTGCACGGGCAGCAAATTCAGGATAGATACCGCCAAATTGTGCATGTACATCCAGCTGGGAAGCGACGACCGAAGAAAGTATCGTTCCTTCCGAATCGACTAACGCCACTGCCGTATCATCGCACGACGTCTCTATTCCTAAAATGACGTCACGCATGGGAAAGGATTTGAAAAATGATATTGACGGGGATGATACCGTATCTTTCAATCACAGGCGGATCGTAACGGCAATTGATGATTGTTGAAGGCGCTTCTTTCCCTTCGCCGGCTTCTA
>Ga0082212_10005416_pt1 | contig 17410 bp, 15 predicted proteins | sample TergutNt197P3_FD_71548 | JGI IMG/M metagenome (GOLD analysis project Ga0082212, IMG submission 71548) | Neocapritermes taracua P3 segment gut microbial communities from Petit-Saut dam, French Guiana - Nt197 P3 | ecosystem: Host-associated > Arthropoda: Insects > Digestive system > Gut ... | reverse complement strand
GGGTTTATGCGTTTTCATTCCTTCGAGAAGTCGTTTTGTTTGTTCGATTTTGGATTTGCGAACAGCCACAACCACTTCGTTGATCATACCGTTTTCAAGCAGCCGCTTTACCGAATGTTCCAAAACAGTGCAGCCGTCAATAATATATTCCAATTTATCCACACCATTCATCCTTTCGGATGCTCCGGCGGCTACGACAACAGCGCTGACTTTCATATTCCCTCCGGTTCCCGCGTCTTTCTTATATAAATCACTGAAAACTATCGCATGTCACTCCCGTCAGAAAAACAAAAGGGACTTTTCGTCCCTTTTGTTAATGTTTTTGCCCTAATTCTATGGCAAGAATATTGCGCGATATCAAATCCTTTCTCGCTGCTGAAACACTCTTTTCCACCGCTTGTCTTATGCTGTTCCGGCTGATGATATCGGTTTGTTTAAACAACTTTCCGAGCAGGACCATATTTGATAATCCCGAAAGTCCGTTTTCTTCAGCTATCGCGGTAGCCGGTATACTGATTGATGATATATCTTCCCTCAATCCGTCACAATCCACAAAGGTCAAGTCGGCAAGCAATGCTCCGCCGTCCGCTATATCAGCCGCGTGTTTATCATAAGACGGCCGGTTCATGGCTACTAAAATATCCGGTTCGGCAACAAGAGGCGAGCCGATTTCATTGTCGGATATGACCACCGAGCAATTAGAGGTTCCGCCGCGCGTTTCCGGTCCGTAGGAAGGAAGCCATGTTACGTTATATCCTTCGCACAAACCGGCATATGCTAAAACCTTACCGGCGAACAGGACCCCCTGACCGCCGAACCCGGCAAAAAGAAATCTTTTTGTCATTTTATTTTCCTCCCGCCGTATCCTTAAATGTGCCGATGGGAAAATACCCGGTCATACTTTCCTCAATCCAGTCGAGCGCTTGACGCGGAGTCATTCCCCAATAGGTCGGACAGGACGACAATACTTCTACTATTGAGAAACCTTTATTTTCGACCTGATATGTAAACGCCTTTTTTATCGCTCGTTTCGCCGTGTTTATCCGGCTGGGGCTGCTGACCGCCACGCGTTCGACATAGGCGGCGCCGTCTAAGGTAGACAGCATCTCGCATATTTTTACCGGATATCCCGCTATTTTAGTGTCCCGTCCGTACGGAGTAGTTTGAGTGACCTGTCCGGGAAGGGTCGTAGGCGCCATTTGTCCTCCGGTCATTCCGTATATAGCGTTGTTAATAAATACGATGGTGATGTTTTCGCCTCTTGTCGCCGCGTGCACCGTCTCCGCCGTACCGATGGCGGCAAGATCACCGTCTCCCTGATAGGTAAAAACAATATTATCAGGGTGAGAACGTTTGACTCCGGCAGCCACCGCCGGCGCTCTTCCGTGCGGAGCCTGCAGCATATCGCAGTTGAAATAGTTATAGGCGAAAACCGCGCATCCGACCGGAGCTATTCCGACAGTTCTTCCTTCTATATCAAGCTCGTCTATAACCTCGGCTACAAGCCGGTGAACGATCCCGTGGGTACAGCCCGGACAATAATGAGAATATGCGTCGGTCAGGGCGTGGGGTTTTTGATAAACTATCGGCATGGTTAATTACCTCCTGCAATCTTTTCTATCTCTTTAAGTATTTCTGACGGAGTAGGTATTACCCCTCCCGTACGCCCGTAAAAACCTACGGTAGTTTTGTTTTGAGCCGCAAGCCGTACATCTTCCACCATCTGACCGCTGCTCATTTCAACAGTAAGAATGTTTTTGAGCTTTTCGGCGTAGTCTTTTATCGCCCCGGACGGGAACGGCCACAGCGTGACCGGCCTCATCAAGCCGGCTTTTATCCCTTTTTCGCGTGCCATATCCACCGCCGCGCCGGCTACGCGGGCACATGCGCCGTACGCCACCAAACCTATCTCAGCGTCCTGCATATATCTGGCTTCAATGCGCGGCTCGTTCTGTCGTATGACGTTATACCGCTTTTCACGCTCATTATTCCGCTGTTCGAGTTCATCAGCTTCAAGACAGAGGCTGCTGATAATATTATGGCTCCGTTTGCCCCGATGACCGTTTACCGCCCAGGGTTTATCGACTTTCGCAACTATTCTGTCAGGGAAGGATACCGGCTCCATCATCTGCCCTAACAATCCGTCGGAAAGAATGACAGCCGGCATCCGGTATTTATCCGCCAGCTCAAACGCGTCGAAAACAAGCTCTATCATCTCCTGTATGGAAGACGGCGCTAATACCAGAACATGCGCGCCGCCGTGTCCGAAACCCCTGGTCGCCTGCCAGTAGTCGGCTTGCGAGGGTTGGATGCCTCCAAGTCCGGGACCGGCGCGCTGAACGCTGGCAACGACACAAGGCAGATCGCAGCCCGCCATGTATGAAATACATTCGGATTTTAAACTTATCCCCGGCGAAGAAGAACTCGTCATGGCGCGACTTCCGCTTGCCGCGGCTCCGAGCACCATATTTATCGCGGCTATCTCGCTTTCCGCCTGGACATAAACGCCGCCTTCAATTTTTACAAGGCGTTTCGACATGTATGCGGCTATCTCGGATTGGGGCGTGATCGGATAACCGAAATAACAGACACATCCCGCGCGGACAGCCGCTTCCGCAAGCGCCTCATTCCCCTTCATCAACATCTTTTCGCTCATTATGAATTCCCCCTCTCAACTACGATAGCTACATCCGGGCACATTAACGCGCAAATCCCGCATCCCGTACAAGCCTGCGCCGATACCGCCGAAACCGGATGATATCCCTTAGGATTGAGTTCCTGCGCGTCAAGCGAAAGTACCCCGTTCGGACAAAATTCCAAACATAATCCGCATCCTTTACAGCGTTCCGAATCAATTGTAATCTTTCCCTTTGCCATATTCTATCTTCCTTTCCAAACCGGTCTGAGTCGGTTGTCATACAGTATTGTCTAATCAGCTTGATTATGCGGCGGTTCCCACGGAAGTCTTACCAATCTTTTTACCCTGTATACATTCTTTATATCCCCTGCGAGTTCCTCCATAACCAATGTCGTCAAAAGAGGAATATCCGTCAGCTCTTCAAGCTGCCTTGCGAAGTTTTCGGATTGCTTTATATCTTCAAGTTGTGTTTGAGCCCCGAGGTTGGAGGAGTTTACAAGATAGGTGACCTTTTGCCGCGATACGGTTTCAATAGCTTCGATGTTCCGGGCAATCTCATTGACATCGGCGGTTCCCGGACGAAAGACGCTGAACAGATACAGCATATCGGCTCCCGAACCTTTCTTTATATCGTCTGAAAAGCGTCCTAAAACGACAGCTCCGGCGTCGTCTCCTCCTATATCCGCTATTACCCTTTGATCTGAAATGAATACAGACGCCGCTTCTCTCGGGATGGACGGCGTATCAGCCAGCGTATTGGCATACTTGGGAGTTATCACTTTTATGCCATTCTCCTCAAGCATTCTTTTAAAATCAGCCGTCCTGAAAAAAGGGTTTACTATATCAAGGTCCATTATGCTGACTTCTTCGCCTTTCTCAGCGTAGTCCAGCGCGAGGTTTACCGAAAGATTGGTCTTTCCGCAGCCGTAATAACCGGTTATTAGGATTATTCTCTTTAATCTGTCTAACATTGATAGCCCTTTCATGTAAGCTGCGGTCATTCATGCGGTAGAGAGCGTCAAACTTTTTTACCTTACCGGCAAATAAATTAACCCATTATAACTCAAAAGCATTTTCAGTACAAATATAAAAACGGCGCTTCGCGCGCCGCTTTTGTATCGCGCGGCGCCGCGTTTAAATTATAATCTCTTCTTTCTTTATTACTTTATCTGAATCTATATAAAACAGTCCCGGTCTTTCATCAAGCGTAAGATATCCGTCAACAATTTCCGGAGGATCTTTAAGAGCGGAAATAAAACCCGGTACCGTCCGCATCAGATATTCAAAGCAGGGGGTTATATCCGGCGCCATCGCCGCGGAAACGCTCATAATAGGCATCAGTGTCATTCCGTGCGGCAGATATTTGACCCCATACATCTCACATAGCTCTCCCGAACGCATAGACTCGGATATCCCGCCGAATATTTCGGGTTCGGGTTGATATACGTCGACTACACCCGCTTTTAGGAATTCATGTATCTCAAATCTGTTTACCAGTTTTTCACCCGCTGAAATGTTAATTCCGGATTTCTCCCTTAGTAACCGAAAAGCTTCTATCCTATCGGCGCGAAGCGGTTCTTCTATCCAGAACGGACGCGCTTGTTCAAGTTTCGGGAATATTTCCAAACAATAACTCAAATCCCAGCCCGCCCAGGCGTCAAACATTATTTTCGCGTTTTCTCCCGCGGCCTCCCTAACGGTATATGCCAGTTCGATATTTTTATCCATACCGGCGCTGCCGGACTCGGGACCGTATTTGAAGAACCACTTCTGGCCCCATGCTCCCATATCCCTGACCTTTTTGGCGTATTCACGCACAATCGCCATATCGTCAACGTCGCATCCAAGGGTGCTTATGTAGGCGTGCAACTTACTGCGCCCGCCGCCGAGAAGACGGAAAACCGGAAGATTCGCCGCTTTTCCGAGCAAATCCCACAGCGCGTTGTCGACAGCGGATAAGCTTCCCATCAACGACCCTGTACGGCTGTAAGGAGCGAGTCTTTCCAGCTTGTCCCTTATGGTGCGTATTTCAAGGGGATTTAGACCTATAAGTATCGGCTTGAAAAGGGATAGAACCCCCTCAACCTGCATGAATTGATTGACCGGCAGATGTATGCCGCTTATACCTTCGTCGGTCAGTATCTCAATCATAATGTTCTTTGAAAAACCCTTCTCGGGTTTTATCCTCGGAGATTGAGAGTAGTGGATCGGTTTTTCACGATATTCGGTATAATAATCCGCAGGGCTTACCTGACGGGCTTTTTGCGGCCACTGCGACTCGAACTCAGTTGTAAGAACATATGCTTTTACATCGGTAATCTTCATGATAACCTCCTAAAAAAGCCGCCGTCTTCCCTATAGAAAACGGCGTTTTCATATCTACTTTGCGGGTGTTTCTTCATCCTCGCCGTTATCTTCCGCGTTGTTATTCTCGATATCCGCCGAATCGTTATTATCTGCTGTTTCCGGTTCCGGTTTATCCGGCTCGGCTTCCGTCACTTCAGGTTCGTCTGCAATAGCCTCAGGTTCGGCTGCCGTTTCATCAGATACAGTTTCCGCTTCTTCAGGTTCGGCTGCAATAACCTCAGGTCCGGCAGCCGTTTCATCAGATACAGTTTCCGCTTCTTCAGGTTCGGCTGCCGTTTCATCAGATTCGGTTGCCGTATCCTCAGCCTTTTCCGGTTTTTCGGAATCATCATCCGGTTCGGTTTCTGTTTTAATACTGCCGGTTTCCGTTTCTTTTTCAGACTTCTTTTGCGTCTTTATCTCAAGTACCGGAGCTCCTTCGTATTTCATTGAGAGGGATATTCTTTTCTTTTCTCCTTCTATCCCTATTAGTTTGACCATTACATCGTCGCCGGCTGAAAGAACATCAGAAGCTTTTTCAATATGCTCTTGAGATATTTCGGATATGTGAACAAGCCCGTCTATTCCCGGCAGAATACGCACAAAAGCCCCGAATTTTGTAAGCGAGACGACCTTTGCGGGAAACACATCACCGATGGTAAAGTTTTCTTCAAACTTGTTCCAGGGATTGTCTTCCTGCTTGCGGTAGCTTAGAGATATCCGCTTTCTTTCCCGGTCAACCTCTCGTACTCTTACTGTAATCTCCTCGCCTATTGTTATGACATCCGAAGGATTTCTTACACGCTGCCAGGACAACTCGCTTATATGAACCATTCCGTCGACCCCGCCTAAATCCACAAACGCGCCGTAACTTGTGAGGGATTTTACGGTACCGGTATACTCCATGCCTACTTCAACCGTACTCCAGAATGCGTCTCTTTTACTGTTTAGCTCATCGAGCAACACTGCTCTTATTGAGCCAATTACCCTGCGCCGCGCCGGGTTAACCTCGAGTATTTTGAGTTTTACGTTTGTACGCAGGAGTTTTTCGTATTTCTCTCCGAACCGAAGCGTCGCCTGTGACGCCGGTACAAATATCCGTATACTTTTCGCTATGGCGATCAATCCGTTATTAACCAATTCAAGAACGAAAGCGTCTAATACTTCGCCCTGGTCAGCCGCCGAGCTGAGCACTTCAAGACCCATACTGGAATCCAGCCGCTTTTTGGATAGGGTAGCGATCCCTTCCTGATCATTGGTGGCAATGACCAAAAGGTTAAGCTTGTCACCGACACTGACTATATCCTCAGGTTTCTGTGATGTATCGTCGCTCAGTTCTTCAGCGGGAATTATTCCGGTATGCTTTGAGCCGATATCCACGACTACTTCATTTGAGCGTATCTGTGTCACTACACCTGAAACACGCTGGTTACGGTGGACTTGACGAAGTGAGTTTTCCAAAGCCATCTCGAAATTGAAGTCCTCTTCCTTTGACGGATCTGAATCTGCCTGCTGAGCTTCTTCTTCTGTCTCTTCGGTCTTAGCTTGCTGTAAATCCGCTTTCGGGTCCGCCGCTTGTTCGCCGGCTTCTTCGGGTTCTCCTATAGCTTGTTCATTTGAAAACTCTTCCGCACGCGATTCTCCGGCAGCGTTATCGTTTGAGTCTTCAATAACATTGCCGTTTTCCTTAATCAATTCGTCCATCCGTTTAAGAACCTCCTGAATTACTGGAGCCGGCGTTGATGTTCCGGAGGTGATTCCGATACTGACCGCTCCTTTTAGCATAGCCGCCGTGAGCTCATCCGCTGATTCAACAGAATACGCCGCGGAACTCTTTTCACATATTTCCCGCAGCTTTTCGGTGTTAGAGCTGCCTTTTCCGCCTATAACGAAACACACATCATTCTCAGCGCTCAACAGTCTTGCTTCTCTCTGCCGCTCGATTATTGAAGCGCAGACGGTCTCAAAAACTCTTATATCAGAATAATATGCTTTCGCGGCTTCTATGCACATCGTATATTGTATCAGATTGAAAGTCGTTTGCGCAACCATTAAAACCGGCACATCACCTGTTAAGGGGAAAATATTTTTGACAAGCGAATCGGCATCCTCAAAAATGAAACGGTTTTGACCGCTGTTTCCCGCTATTCCGACTACTTCGGGATGACCTGCGTCCCCGGCGATAAGTATCGTTCGCCCCCCGGCCGCACCTTTGCTCACAATTCTATGAATAGCGTTCACGCACGGACACGTAGCGTCGATATATTCCAGTCCGAGCCGCTCAATTTCAGTATAGACTTCTTTTGATACGCCGTGGCTTCGTATTACCAGCACGCAATCCCCGGCTGCTTCAGAAGGAGCTTTGATCGCTTTAATTCCCATTCGCTCAAACTCTTTCACAACCCGCTCGTTGTGAATTATAGGTCCGAGCGTTACCGCCCGCTTTCCTTCCTTCGCAAGCTTTTGGCAAATATCGACCGCGCGGCCTACTCCGAAGCAAAATCCGGTCGTCTTCGCTAAGTTGATTTTGCATCCGCTCATATCCCGGCCTCTCGGTTTAGCGCGGCATATCTTCGCCGCGGATTTCAGTTAAAACGTCTCTTACAACTGACATTGCCTTTTCGTAATGCCTGTCTTCAGTTCCGAAGTCTATCTGAGTCGGTTCTATTACCGGTCCGAACCTCACCTTCACCCTGCAAAATACCCGCAAACCTTTAGGAGCTATAATTTGGCACGGCAGGATAGGGGTGTTCGTTTTAATCGAAAGCGCGAATGCTCCGGCTTTAAATTCCAATAACCGGAGGTTTTTCGATCGGGTCCCTTCGGGAAATATCAACATTGTTTCTTTTCTGTCGAGAGCTTTTCTCGCCATAGCAAGTGCTCTCGCCCCGTCGGTTCTGTCAACCTTTATGCAGCCTATCCATCCCAACGGATATTTCAGCAGAGGAATATCGTATAGTTCCTTTTTCGCCATGGGACGAAAATAGAACTTTCCGCTTACCGCGATTATTATGGGATCCCAGGCGCTTATATGATTGGAGAGAATGATAAAGTTTCTGCTCTTCGGTATATATTCCCTGTTCTCAACCTTGATAAAAAAGAGGAAATAAATAAGCCATCTGAAATATTTTATCATAAAGCGATAGAATCCCGTCATGTGAAAAACTTCTCTTTCACCAGATTCAGCAGTAAATCGATTGAAACCTGCAGCTCGTTTCCGGTCGTGTCCACAATGATCGCGTCTTCTGCAGGTATTAACGGTGCGGTTTTGCGATGGCTGTCGTTGTAGTCGCGGGTCTTCATATCCATCAGTACTTCCTGGTAATGCGCATTGATTCCTTTTTCCAACAGTTCCTCATATCTCCTTCCCGCTCTGTCTTCGGGTGAAGCTGTGAGAAAAATTTTTAAATCCGCCGAGGGAAGAACCACCGTTCCTATATCCCGTCCGTCCATAACAACATTATTGACAGCTGCTATCTTTCGCTGCAGGCTGAGCAGAAAAGCTCTGACAGCGGGGTGCGCCGAGACGGCGGACGCCGCCATCGATACCTCCGGCGTTCTTATCTCCCCGCTTACGTCATTTCCTTCAAGTAAAACCTGCTGTTCACCTTTGTCATAAGCAAGTTCGATCGAGATTTCATCAAGTACCGTGATTACTGCCGCTTCGTCCTGCGCGTCTATTTTTTTTGACAGGACATAATACCCTATTGCTCTGTACAAAGCTCCGGTATCTACATAAACATATGAAAGTTTTTTTGCTAACTCCCGGGCCATTGTACTCTTACCCGCGCCTGACGGCCCGTCAATAGCAATCGATTTCATCGCCGCTCCTCCCGTTTAGTCTCTTTACTTCTTAATATAACATAATCGGGCTTAAGCTGTTTCATCTGTTTACCTTAAAACCCATTCTCCCGCCGCCGCGCCGGTCGCGAACGCTATGCTGAGGTTAAAACCTCCGGTGTACCCATCTATGTCCAGCACCTCACCGGCGAAGTGAAGATTTTTCACCTTTTTTGACATCATGGTTTTCGGATCCACCTCTGAAAGCTCCACCCCTCCCGCGGTTATAACAGCTTCGGTCACCGGCCGAAAACCGGTTATGGCTATATCAAAATGTTTTATTGCCTTTGCAAGCGCCGCGCGCTCTTTCACAGTCACCGAATTGATTTTCCTGGTTTGCTTGATGCGGCTCCTGTTAATTACCGCCGGAATGATCTTCTTCGGCAGAAGTTTATCCAAACTGTTTTTGAAATCTTTGTTGATATTATCAGAAAAATCTCTCAATATCCTATTATCAAGTTCCGTCTCACCAAGAGCAGGCTTCAAATCAACATATACGGTTATTTCCTTAAGGTTTTCTCCAGCGAGATATGAAGATAAGGACAGTATTAGCGGTCCTGACACTCCGAAATGGGTAAACAGCATCTCTCCCTGTTCAGAAAAAAGTTGTTTTCCGGCTTTAACCGCAACAAGCCGTGAGTTTCTGAGGGATAGTCCGACCGGCCAGGTATCATCTGTGTCGCAGATTATAGGAACCAGCGAAGCCGACGGTGTATTTATGGTATGCGAGAGTTCTCCCGCCATAAAATATCCGTCGCCTGTGCTTCCGGTTTTCGGATAGGATAGTCCTCCGGTCGCAATAACCGCCGCGGAACAGTCAATCCTTTTTCCTGTTTCCAAAATCACCGACGCAACGGTTGAGTTAAGTTGTTGTATTTCAACAACCCTTCCCCTTAAAAAAACCGTTCCCGCGTCCCGCGCGGCCGCGATAAGTGTCTCGGCGACGTCATTGGCATCGCCGTTTTTCGGAAATACTCTGTTGCCCCGTTCGGTAATCAACGGCAAGCCGCGCGTTTCAAAGAACTCCATAATATCGGCGCTCGAAAAGCGGCTCACGCTGCTTGTTAAAATCTTCCCGCCCCGGCGCACGTTGCTTAAAAAGACTCCCGGCTCACGGTTATTGGTCAGTTTCCAGCGGCCTTTTCCGGTAATCCTCAGTTTTTTCGCGAGCCGGTCACCTTTGTCGACAACCAATGTTTTTAATCTTCTTGCCGCCGCGAAATAAGCGGTCATAAGACCCGACGATCCGCCTCCGATAACCACTACATCATAACGCGCCGCGCTATCACTCATCGTATATCCTTTCAACGCGGACCGCAGTATCGCATAACACTACATTTGTATCATCAGTCCGCGTTTCAAGTATATATCCGACCGGTTTTGAAAACAAGTCGTCAATCGGTATCTTCGACCGCAAGCTGTTTGACCACCGTTTCGCGATAACAGGAAAAGACCTTATCGATGTGTTCTTCATCGGGTTTTTTTGTGATAAGGCTGACAAGCGGTACTACAACGCATGACGCGACAATGGCAATGGCTCCGGCGGTAACGGGCGAAGCAATGAATTTAAAGTACATATTGCTGACGGTGAAACCCACTCCGAAAATAAAGCTCGCGACTACCGACGCCTTTGTCGTTCTTTTCCAGAAGAGTCCGAAAGCGAACGGTCCGAGGAAAGAACCTGCAAGAGCGCCCCAGGATATACCCATCAACTGAGCGATAAATGCGAAACCGTAGTTGTACTGAAGCAGCGCCACAACCACCGACACGACGATAAACACGACTATGAGTATTCTTATGATAAGCATTTGCTTCTTCTCTTTCATATCCTTCACAAAAATGTCTTTTATGAGATCCAATGTAAGAGTGGACGCGGAGGTCATGACAAGAGAGGACAAGGTGGACATTGAGGCTGACAGCACCAACATCACTACTACACCTATGAGCAAATCCGGAAAGGCCTGTATCATCGAGGGAATGACCGAATCGAATCCCATTGAGATATCAACCGAGGATATCCGTCCGAATCCTCCGAGAAAATAACATCCTCCGGCAACAATAAGCGCGAAGAAGGTCGAGATGACCGTTCCGGCTTTTATCGATTTTTCATTTTTAATAGCATAAAACTTATGTACCATCTGCGGCATTCCCCATGCTCCTAGCGAAGTCAGGATTATCACGCCGACCAGCGAGCCGAGATCCGGCCCGAAGAAGGAGGCGAAAACCCCTGGTTGTGTTGAAACCGACGGATCGGACACATTCGCCAGCGACATCACCGCCGCTGAAAACCCTCCGTTTCGGGTAAGTACCGTGGCGATAACCGCCACAATGCCCGCAAGCATTATTATCCCCTGGATAAAGTCGTTTACCGCAGTAGCGAGATATCCTCCCGCAACGACATAAACGGCTGTTAACGCTGCCATAATAACTACACATATTGTAAAATCAATGTTGAACGCGAGTCCGAATATCCGCGAAAGACCGTTGTACAGCGAAGCGGTATAAGGTATGAGAAAAATAAAGATTATCGCGGAAGCTGTCGGCTTCAGCGCTTTGCTGTTAAACCGTGCTGCAAAAAACTCAGGCATGGTCGAACTGTTCAAATGACGCGTCATGATCCTGGTTCGTCTTCCTAAGACCGACCAGGCGAGCAGACTGCCTATCAACGCGTTACCGATACCTATCCAGGTTGCCGACAGCCCGAACTTCCATCCGAACTGTCCCGCGTAGCCAACAAATATCACAGCGGAAAAATATGATGTCCCGTAAGCGAAAGCTGAAATCCAAGGACCGGCGGAATGACCTCCGAGAACAAAACCTTTTACGTTGGCCGCTTGCTTTCTGAACATGAACCCAATGGCGACATTTAACGCCGCGAATACAACTAACAGGATAATTTTGACAAACATTTCAGTTCCCTTTCCGAGGACAATAAATAAATCGCCCTCTGTAAGCAAGAGGGCGAATCACTCAACATGACCCGCGGTACCACCTCGGTTCGCGATATCCTCACGAATACCGCCTTTTCGGGCGCAGTCACGCCCACACGCTGTAACGGGCGTCCCCGTCTTCCCCTACTGTAAGCATTTCAGGGAGCGGCTCTCGGAATGTATTCACCGGTTTTTCCCGCGGTCTCGCACCAACCGACCGTTCTCTTGGGGATTTATTGTCCGGTTACTTCTTTCCGGTCAAAACCTTTTATCAATAACGGGATTATATCATCAGGTCTTTTTGATGTAAAGAGTGTTTTTATTTTTCGTCATTCCATGAATGATTTGCTAAATTATGCTATTGATTTTTGTTTATTATGCCGATATATGGTCAGACTTTTAATTTCTTTCTGCGTTTATCTAGCGCTTGGGAGAAGACTCCCACCTCTAAGCGAAGCGAAGGTGGGAGTTGAATCCCGGCATATACACTACCACTTGAAACCGCCGCATAGCGGCGGAATCAGTGGGGGTCCGGTCCCCCGCTGATTCATCGAGCGAAGCGAGTTGGATCTGCCTTTATCTGACAAATCGGACGATTAGCCGGTAACCGTCAGCGTAAATCCGTTTTGCGGCGGCAGAGTAAAAACATCTCTCAATCCCGCCGATATTATCACTTCCTTTGATTTTGTCACAAGAATCATCTCAAATCCATCGCTGTTATCATAATACCTCTTAGCTTGCGTACTGCCCATTACAAAAAAAGCAGTAGAAAGCGCGTCTGCTAATGTTCCGTCTTTTGCCGCTATCGTAACCGAGACAAGGTCGCTGTCCGACGGATACCCGTTCGACGGGTCAAAGATGTGATGATACCTTTTTCCGTCATCTTCAAAATACCTCTGATAACCGCCCGAGGTGACAACTGCCATGTCGGCGGCGCTGAGAACCCCAAAATATCCGTCCGCGGTAAACGGATCTTCGATTCCCACGCGCCACGCAGTCTTGTCCGGCTTATCTCCGAGCACAAGTACGTTTCCCCCAAGTGAGATAACTGCGCGGCTGACTTCATAGCTTTCAAGAATACTCCATATTCTGTCGGTCAGATAACCTTTAGCTATAGCGCCAAACCCTATTTTTTGTCCGCCGGCTATACGCACACAGCCGCCTTGTACCTCAACAGTCCCGGAACCTGTATTCCCAAGCAGTTGCGTTATCTCATCAGCCGCAGGGACGCGGTAATCCCCGCTGATAAATCCCCAACACTCGACTAACGCATAGACAGTTATGTCAAAAGCTCCGTCTGTAGTTTTTGATAGGCTGAGCGAGCGTTCAATCAACTCAGCCGTTTCATCCGAGACTTCTACAAATTCACCCGCTCCGGCGTTGATACGAGAGATATCGCTTCTCGGATCGGTCGCAGAGAACAGGGCGTCTAACCGGTATACCTCAGCCTGGCAGGCGGCAAGCGCGGCATCCCGGTTTTTTCCGTAAATCGTAAAAGACATGACCGTATCCATAGCAAAGCAGACGCCCGAGGCGTCGGTGTTATTCGCGCATCCGGTCAGGACAGCTGAAGAAAGCGTCAGTAACAGGATTACAGCGATTGTTTTTCTTATCATTGTTCTATCCAGCCGGGAAGTTTCTTTTTGAAAGTCATCATAACCGCTCCGGAAAGCGTCAGCGTACCAATCGCGAAAAAAGCGGCTGTAATGCCGAAAGCATCGGCAATGGCTCCTGCGATTATCGGGCCTATCATCATACCAAGTCCGTATATTGATTGAAACATAGACGCGGCGGAAGACCTTATCTGTGGTTTGATGCCTCTTATCGCGAGCGAGTTGAGCATAGGCTGCAGCAACCCTCTCGGAGCGCCGCAGGCAAGCACCAGCAGTAAAACCTGCCATATACCCGCGGCAAACGCCATACCGGCGAGAGCAAGCGCCGTGACAATATATGAAATGATTACCGACCTTCTTATTCCGACCTTTTCTTCAAAAAACGAACCTGAATAAAACGACGTCAATATAGCAAAAAGCGTAGCAAATGTGGCTGACAACCCGAGATGAAAATTATTCGCTCCCATATTATGCAGCAGATTCGGGACAAAACCGAACGGTCCGGCAAAGGTGGCTATCTGAAGGATAATCGCCATTAACGAAAAGAATATCAAATCACGGTTTTTCAGCATTGAAACAAATTCCCGAACTTTCGGGACTTCTCTTTGTTCGAGCTCCGGTTCGGGCAGCACCGTTAACATAATCACCCCGAGAACCGCGGCTAACGAAGAAATCAAAAACGTCCAGCGCTCATCTATATACATAGTCAATATTCCGGCTATAAACGTAGCTATAACCTGACCTAAAAACATAGAGGTCCCGATAATTCCCATACCCTTTGATTGCTCCGAAGCAGGATAATATCCGCAGTAGGTGAGCATATAAATAGCCCAGGTAGACGCCGTGACTCCCGCCAAAGCGCGGAATAAAAGCAGCAGCGACGGTCCGGAAGCGAAAAAAAATCCCGCGCCGGACACAGCGGCGGACGCCATACCCAAGAGCAGGAACGCTTTTCGTTTTCTCGTAATGTCCGACCATATCCCTACCGGCAGACGCATAATAAGCTGTACAAGACCATATGACGAGAGTATGGTTCCGACTAAAGTATAGCTCGCGCCCATCTTCTCGCAGTAGGTGCTTAGTATCGGCATATAGAAATACAGCGAAAACCAGAGAAGACAGGTGGCGATATACATAACGGCAGCAGGTTTTATCTTTATTTCCGGTTTGTTTTTTATGTTTCTTTCACCCATGCCGCTTATTATACTCCCGGGCGGACAAAAATGAAATATATGATTTCAAACCGGAGATGAAAAAATAGAGATTTTCAATTTATACTTGACTATTTGTTGATATATTATTATACATGATTAAGTAATAGTCGGTTTATTGTTATCCCGTCGCGGGAATGATGAGAGTCTTACATAAAAGACAGCGGACACTAAAAAAGAAAAGGGATACCTTTAATGAAGTCAAGCGATAATGAAAAAAATAAAAGAAACGGCGGCTCCGTTAATTCCGACAAGATGCTCAAGCGCGGATGCTCAGCGCTTTCATGGTGGAGTTATATAAATTTTTTTCTGTCATCACTAATTCTGATAATTGTCGTCTCGGGTCTGGGAAATTCACCTCTGCTCTCCATGGTGTTTATACCTTCAGAGGTCGCCGAATTGAGTCCAAAAACCATCGGAGCGCTTAACACCCTCACAATTCTGTATAACTCATATGCCGCGGTGATGTCTGTTATGGTTTGGTTCGTTACCCGAAACGCCCTGCGCAAAAAAGCAAGATGGGCATTTTGGGCGCTGCTTATTACGATAGGATTCGCTGAAATATTCGCCTTTATCGCTTCGGCGCCGTTTAATCATACGCGCTGGCAGGTCAACGTTGTTCTGAGTTTGTTATATATAACCGGTATGTTCCTTACGGGACTTTCATTGAGGAGGACACATGTCCGCACTGAATAAGGTAATGCCGTATAATGATTGTGCGGTATTATTCAAGATTTTTTAATTGAGCAATGGCTTAATTCGTGATAGTATTAACCAGAAGGGTATGATAATGGACATCGCAGTGCTGCTTAAAGAAAAACGCAAGCTCCATTTTGTCGGAATCGGCGGAAGCGGTATGTTTCCCATCGTGGAAATATTGCGCCGGGAAGGATATCAAATAACCGGCAGCGACGTCAACGAAGGGGATATAATAACCGCTGAACGGAAAATGGGTATCCCCGTAACCATAGGGCATCATCAGAACAACATCGGCGACGCCGAATTATTGATAGTCACAGCCGCTCTGCTTGCAGGCAATCCGGAAACAGAACATGCCAAACGCGTTGGTATTCCGGTCATTCAACGCGCGGATATGCTGGGATATCTGACCTCTCGTTTCGATAACTCGATTTGCATAAGCGGTACCCACGGAAAAACCACCGCAACGTCCATGACCGCCTCGATACTGATGCTTTCCGGCAGAGACCCCGCCGTCATAATAGGCGGCAAGCTCCCGTTGATAGGCGGATACGGCAGGACCGGCGACAGCGATACGGTAGTGGTCGAAGCGTGTGAATATGTCGATACCTTTTTACATTTAGATCCTGCTTATTCTGTCATTCTCAACATCGACGCCGATCATTTAGACTATTTCGGTACGCTGGACGGGGTGAAAAGTTCATTTTCCCGCTTTGCAAAGCTGGCGCGAAAAGCCGTGATAGCTAACAGAGATGACACAAATACAGTCGATGCTCTCACCGATAACGAAAAGAAAGTTGTATGGTTCGGGCAAGACCCGCAAAGCGACTATGTCATTTGCGAGATTAAAAACACCGGACAGGCAAGGTATAGTTTTTGTTTGACCCGCAAGCAGGAAACGTTAGGACGTTTTACCCTTCTCGTTCCCGGACGGCATAATGTGTACAACGCAGCGGCGGCGGCAGTTATCGCTTTTGAAAACGGATGTTTACCGGAGGATATTCAAAAAGGATTTGACAGTTTTTCCGGAGCCGGAAGGAGATTTGAAATTTTAGGAAGACGTTGCGGAGTTACCGTTGCCGACGACTACGCTCATCATCCTGCGGAAATCAAGGTGACGCTTCAAGCAGCGAAGGACATGGGTTTTAACAAGGTCTGGGCGGTGTTCCAACCCTTTACTTTTTCGCGCACAAAACAGCTGCTGCAGGAGTTCGCGGATTCTTTATGCATCGCCGACCGCGTCGTACTGACCGAAATAATGGGTTCAAGAGAAAAAAACACCTTCGGTGTGTATACCACCGACCTTGCCGAACGTATTCCCGGCTCGGTCTGGTTCAGCGAGTTCCGAGACGTCGCGGAATACTGCGCCGGAAATGCAGCGGAAAACGACCTTGTCATCACTCTCGGCTGCGGAGATATATACAAAGCCGCTCGTTTGATATATGAAAAACTTTCCCGCAAAGAGCATGACCCGATAATACTCTCAATGAAGAATAATCTTTAATTTTAAGGTCATTATATCAGTTATTATGAAAACAGAAGGAGTTATCTTGAAAAAAACCGGCGGATTCAATCAGATGATCATAACAGCCGCGCTGCTCATATCATTATGCGCCTGTTCGAGCGTCGCGCGAACCGAAGCATCGCCGCAGGCAGCTCCTCCATCACAGACCGCTTCCTCTGATGTTTCAACACAAACTCAACAGAACGATGACTACCCTGACGTGACAGCCGCTTTATCCTCAGAGGTTGTCGTGAGTTTTGAATACGAAAAGCAATCCGGTTCCGCAAGCAACCAATTTGCCATATGGGTCGAAGATATGGACGGAAACTACATAAATACACTCTTTACAACAAAATGGACGGCGGGCGGAGGTTATAAAAACCGTCCGGACGCTATTCCTCTGTGGGTCGAGAAATCAAACATAGCCTTGATGCCGGATTATTACACTGACGCAGTCAGCGGCGCGACCCCGAAAACATCGGGATTGCAGTCGTATACATGGAACTTAAAAGACATAAACGGAGAAACTGTTTCTGACGGCGAATACAGAGTCTTCGTCGAGGGAACGCTGCGCTGGAAGAACAGAGTTATATATTCCGGCGTAATAACTGTCGGAGGCTCACCTGCCA
>Ga0082212_10005415_pt1 | contig 17411 bp, 15 predicted proteins | sample TergutNt197P3_FD_71548 | JGI IMG/M metagenome (GOLD analysis project Ga0082212, IMG submission 71548) | Neocapritermes taracua P3 segment gut microbial communities from Petit-Saut dam, French Guiana - Nt197 P3 | ecosystem: Host-associated > Arthropoda: Insects > Digestive system > Gut ... | reverse complement strand
CCCCTACATCACCGGCAGCGCGAATCTCCTGGCAAGCCTTTTTTCCGGCTCGCTCATTTTGGAGATCATCTTCGCCTATCCCGGCATCGGCAGGCTCATGTACGAGGCGGTGATGCAGCAGGACATCAACCTGGTGCTGGCGAACATCATGTTCATTTCCTTTTTGGCGCTGGTAGGGATGGCGTTAGCCGACATCCTGCTCGCCCTGGTCGATCCGAGGATCCGTTATGGGAAAGTTGCCTAAGAATATGCACATCGTGAAGCTGTGTCGATTGAAAAAAGCAGCACGGCAAGAGCCCCAAAAAAGGCTGCCGCAACAAAGAAGGGGAGCTTGCTTCAGCAAGCGTAAGGGCGACGAGGGTTCTGTTGCATGAAGCGATTTGCCGTTTATCTGAAGACCCGTCCCATCGGCTTTATTTCCCTCATCATCCTTTTCCTCCTGTACTTTATGATGATCTTCGCCGAGTTTTTCGCCCCCTATTCGCCTAACACCTCGTTTCCCGACAAGAGCTACCATCCGCCCAACGCCCGTTTCTACCAGGGCAGGCTGCAGGCACAGGAATGGCGGGTGACAAACACCGTCACCTGGAGATACGCCCGCGTGCGGGATCACTATTCGCCCGTCCGGTTTTTCGCAAAAGGCGAACCGTACCGGCTGTGGGGGATCATACCCGCCGAGCGCCACTTCCTTGGAACCGAGCCTGGTTCCCAGCCGCTTTTTATGATGGGCACCGACTCGCTGGGCAGGGACCTCTTCTCCCGCATCGTGCACGGCTCGCGCATCTCGCTGACCATCGGCTTTGTTGCGACTTTCATTTCCCTTGCCCTGGCGGTGATGTTCGGCGGGCTTGCCGGCTATTACGGCGGCGCAACGGACTGGTCGATCATGCGCTTTGCCGAATTTTTAATGCTGATCCCCAGCCTCTACCTGATCCTGTTCCTCCGCTCCCTCATGGCGTCTACCATGGACACCGGCCAGTCCTACATGATGATCACGATTATCCTGTCCCTGGTCGGCTGGCCCGGCTCGGCGCGCACGATTCGCGGCATGGTGCACGCGATCAAGCGCGAGGAATTTGTCCTCAACGCCCAGCTTGAAATGATCCCCTCGCCTTTGATCATACTCAACCACATCATCCCCCAAATCGCCAGCCTGCTGATCGTCTCCATCGCCCTGAGCATCCCTGGCTTTATCATGACAGAGACCGTCCTTTCGTACCTTGGTCTTGGCATTACCGACCCGGCGGTAAGCTGGGGCAGCCTTATCAAGCGGGACATTTCGACACTATCGAACCTACAGGCCTACCCGTGGCTGATAAATCCCGTCTGGTTCCTGTTAGGCGTCACCCTGGCGTTCAACTTCATCGGCGACGCGTTAAGAGACTATTTTGATCCCTACCATACGGTATTCTCGAAGAAGAAGAATACTACAAATGCCTCACACAAAGGCACAAAGGCACGGAGTTTAGAAAGGAATTCACAGACAACTTCCGAATCACTGTGCCTTGGTGCCTCTGTGAGAGAAAAAGGGCAGAATCTATTACTGGAAGTTAATGATCTGGCAATTCATTTTTCTGTATTGCGCGGCAAAGAACTGACCTCCGTGCAAGCTGTACGCGGGCTTTCGTTCTCTCTGCACAAAGGCGAATGTTTGGGAATTGTGGGGGAAAGCGGATCGGGGAAAAGCGTCAGCACTTTGGCGATACCGGCCCTGCTGCCGAAAAACGCCTCTGTTAACGGATCGATTCTCTACGATGGGAAAGAGATGATCGATCTTGATGCAAAGGCACTTCGCGAATACCGGGGGAAGAAGATCGGCATGATCTTTCAGGAACCGGGGCGGTCCTACGATCCGCTGCAGAACATGGGCAGCGTGTTTTTCGAGACGTTCAGAAACAGCGAGCCTGATATTACTAAGGAAGCGGCACTGGAAAAAGCGGAGGCGCTGCTTGCGGAAACGGGGCTTGAGCGCGGCAGGGAACGGCTGGGCAATTTCCCCCACCAATTTTCCGGCGGGCAGTTGCAGCGCATCGGCATCGCCCTGGCATTGGCGCAGGGCTGCGAACTCCTGATCGCCGACGAGCCGACTACGGCGCTGGACGTTACCATACAGAAACAAATTGTGGAACTGTTAAAGACATTGCGCCGGACGCGGGGCATATCGATCATTTTCATCAGCCACGATATTGATTTGGTCGCCGAAATTTCCGACCGCATAATGGTGATGTACGGCGGCATGGAGATGGAATCGGGCGGCGCGGCGGACATTACCGGCAGTCCCCGACACCCCTACACCCGGGCGCTTTTGGCCTCATCTCCGCGCTTCGGCAGCCACTACACGCAGGGCCGGCTCACCGCCATTCCGGGCAAGGCCGGCGACCTGGCCGGCAGCGAAGCAGGCTGCCCCTTTGCCCCCCGCTGCGCCGAGGCAAAAGAACAATGCTTCAAAATCCTCCCCCCGCTGCGAACCGATGGCAACCGCGAACTCCGGTGTATATAATTTATTTCCATGAAATACCTCACACTAAGGCACAGAGGCACAGAGGAATGCGAGCTGCTTGCGAACGGCTCGCATCCATCCTAATCCCCTGACATCCGCGAGATTTCGATAGAGGGACTTGGCCCTCGGACGAAAACTCTGTGCCTCTGTGCCTCTGTGCCTCTGTGCGTGAAATAATAGAGAAGAATTTAGACGTTGCCTTCGGTGACGGCTACGACAAGGGAACCGAACAGGGCAAGGTTGGCGCCGAGTATGGCGGTTCCGAAATATAAAAGCAATTTTAAAACATTGCGGAAAGACGGCTGGTACACCAGTCGCCGCACGCCCACCCCCATGGCAAACAGCGAGAAAGCGCAGTTCACCAGCGACGAATACCGCAGCACCCCCAGCAGAAAAAATAAAACGCGATCGGGAAAGCCCGGATCGGGTATGCTGCCCGCCATGTACAGGCCAAAAATGACAAGGGAAAACGCAAGGGCGTATCCGACCCCTTTTCGGGAAAAGTCGGAAAAAATCCAGCGGCGGACCCGTTCCGTTTTTGAGTCTGTTTTTTCTTCGTTCAGGACAACGCCCTCGGTGTTGTTATCTTCCATGACTCGGTTGCTATACCTGGTATTATAGGCTATCATAAAAAAACAATATGAAAAAGTTCCTGACAACCTTTTTTATTCTTTTGATCCTTGCCGGCCTCGGCTTCTTTTTCGGCTGGGCGCAGATGGGGATATCCCCCGGCGCCATCGGGGTAATTGTCTCCAAAAGCCACGGGGTCGACACCAGTCCGGTAAGACCGGGCGAATTCCGGTGGGTTTGGTACAAACTCATTCCCACGAACGCGAAGACGGTTGTCCTCCGGCTTGCCCCGGTAAGCGGGGAAATTTCGGCGAAAAACGTCCTTCCTTCGGGAAGGATTTATTCCGGCCTTGTCGGCATCAATACCGACTTTTCCTGGGAAATCGACGCCCTGTTCTCGTTCAGCCTTTCGCCCGACGCCGTTATCCCGCTGGTTGCCGCAAACATTATCGGCTCGCAGGAAGATTTGGCCCGTTACGAAGCCGGTATCGCCGGACAAATTGAGGATCTGATACTGCGGCGCCTTAATTTCAGCGAAGAATTTGTCTCTGAGATCGAAATATTGCTCAATGAAGGGGCAAGCCCCGCCCTTGAACACGAAATCGCCGAACGCTTCCCCCAGATAACCGATTTTTCTCTGGAGGTAGCTTCGGCGAAATTCCCCGATTTTGCCATGTACCGGACGGCAAAGGGCCTGTATGAGGACTATATCGCAAGGCAAAGGGAATATATCGCCGTCGATCTGAGGGAAAAAGCGAGAAACCAGATGGAAATATACAGCCGCCTTGGCGAATTGGAACTGTACGGGGCGCTGTTGAGCAAATACCCCATACTGCTTGAATACCTGACCCTGGAAAACAGTAAAAACTAAAGGCATTGAAGTATCCCGCATTATTTTGTACATTAACTGGAGGAGTTTTGAATGAGAAAAGCCCTGGCTTTGTTATTGCTGATTGTTCTCTGCTGGTTTTCAGGCCAGGGCGCGCCGTTTCTCCATGCCCAGGAAGAGGACGACGATGACGACCCGCCCTACAATGACGGCGTCCCCGTTGAAGACGACTGGGATGGCTATATTTCCGACCTTTATTCCAGCGGCGACAAGTCCTTTACCATTCCCTTTGGCCTGATTTTTCCCTTTGGCTTTCTTAACAACGGAAAATCAATCGATCACAATTTTTCGCCGCCCGTTGGAGGTTCGATAGGGCCGCTGTCTTACAACTATTTTTTTACCCCCAATTTATTTGTCGGAGGGGAAATCGCCTTCCTGTTTAACGGAACGCTGGCGAATAATACCGTTTTTCTCGTACCGATAGCCCTGCGCGGCGGCTGGCAGTTTGTGCTGCGACGGTTTGAATTTCCGCTCTATGCCGCTATCGGCATCGCCCCTCAGCGGTATCTTAATTTCAACTACATAGGATTTTTTATGAAGGCAGGCGCCGGGGCCTTTTACCGGTTTAACCCGGACTGGTCTTTTGGCGTGAACGCCGACTGGAACTGGTACCCCCAACGGCCCATGGAAAATGGAAAGCCTGCCACGTCAAAAAATGTCGACGGGTTTTTCATCGGGCTGATCATCGCGGCGCGTTACCATTTCTAGGAGAAGGCAAATGAAAGCAGGCATTGTTGTAAAAATAATTTTAGCGCTTGGGATTGCCGCCGTTTTTTCCTGCGGCCAGCATCCCATCTTTTACACCATTTCTACGGAAACGCCTCCCCAAAAAGCCCTGATAAGCGGCTCGCCCACCAACATGGCGGTGTTTAACCGGAATGGAACGGACGTCCTCTATGTCGCATCAGGACGCCTTCACTGGTATGCAAAAAACAGCGGCGGCGATGCCGTGTGGAATTCGGCCGATTACTTTACCGAACAGCCGGGAGGTCGCATCATCGCGCTCGCGGCATCTGCCGATTACCTGTACGCCCTGTGCATGAAAGGCCACGGCATAGAAACAACGCTTAAGCGGATCGGCAGCAGCGATGAAAAATGGGAATCCATCGATTCCGAAGCCGGGACGTATCCCCTAATCCAGTCGATCCATGCGGACCCCGGCGGCAGCCGGATGTTTGCCGGGGCGCAAAGGAAAGACAGCATGGTTTACGGCATTTTATACCTTGACGACTCAGGCGCAATACCCGCGCTCAAGCTTCTGAACGACGAAACCACCCTGTTATCCGGCGCCGTCCTGCGCGGAGGGATTCACTATCTGAGCACCAGAGGCAGAGGCATTTTTCAGGTTAACGAAGCTGACCTTGCCGGCGGAAACGCATCAGGCGTAATGCAGCAGGAGAATAATTCCGACGGCGCCAATACCCAGAACAGGCTGTTCATGGGAATGATCAAACTGGATGATGCGCAAAATACCATTATCGCGGTTGAACGCGACGGCGGCTCGCTTTTTGAAGTCAATGGCGGCGGATTTGAACGGATAAAGCACCAGAAGCGCGACGAGGAAGATAATTGGGTAGACGGCGACGATATGAAAACCGGCAGCTATGCAACCGGCGCTCTGGCGTTATGGACCAACGACAACAGAAACATGCTGGTCGCCGGTATCCAGGGCGGTTTATACAATACCGTATCTTCATCGTACACCCACGGTTATGTAGAATTCGAAATAAATGACGACGGCTCGCTGAATAAAAATTCCAGCCGCCGGGATCCCGGCAATCTTGTTACCATCATTGACAATGAACAGGACCGCTACAAGGCGACCCTCGGCAAGTATCCCCTCAACCATTTGTTCCAGACCCCCGCAGGCATTGATTCGGAAAGGACGTTCTTCGCCTCAACCCAGAACGTCGGCCTGTGGTCGTACAGGCTGCGGTCCAATAAATGGCAATGGAACGCGGAGAACTAGCCCTGTTCAATGGATGATCTTTTTGCCGCGAAATCCGGCGGCGATGCGACAGACGGCGAAGGCCAAAGCCAGGGGCAAAGTCCCCTCGCCAACCGGATGCGCCCCCGGATTCTTGAAGACATCATCGGCCAGGATCACATTGTCGGCCCGGGCCGTCTTTTGCGAAGGGCAATCCAGGCCGACCGCCTCTCCTCGCTGATTTTTTACGGGCCGCCCGGCACGGGTAAGACCAGCCTGGCAAAAGTTATCGCCAACACCACCCGCGCCGCTTTTGAAAGCCTCAACGCCGTGCTGTCCGGGGTCAAGGACATACGCGCCGCTATCGACCGCGCCGACGAACGGTTCCGGCTCTACGGCAAGCGGAGCATTTTGTTTGTCGACGAAGTGCACCGCTGGAACAAGGCCCAGCAGGACGCCCTGCTTCCCTGGGTGGAAAACGGCACGGTAATCCTCGTGGGGGCGACTACGGAAAATCCCTTTTTCGAGGTAAACCGCGCCCTGGTCAGCCGCAGCCGGATCTTTCAGCTAAAGCAACTGTCGGCGGGCGACCTGATGGAAACGGCCCGCAGGGCAATCGCCGACCAACAGCGCGGCTACGGCTGCTGGAAGATTCGCTTTGAGGACGGCGCGCTTGAGCATCTGGTCGAAGTTTCCGGCGGCGATGCACGCAGCCTGTTAAACGCGCTGGAACTCGCCATCGAGACAAGCCCGCCGCAATGGCCGCCGGTGCATGGCGAAGAAATTTATATATCCATGGAAGCCGCCGAGGAAAGCATACAGCGGCGGGCAGTGCTGTACGACCGGGACGGCGACTATCACTTCGACACGATCAGCGCCTTTATCAAAAGCGTCCGGGGCAGCGATCCCGACGCGGCCCTGTACTGGCTTGCCAAAATGGTGCGCGCCGGGGAAGACCCCAGTTTTATCTTCCGGCGGATGATCATCCTTGCCAGCGAGGACGTTGGCCTGGCCGACCCCCACGCGCTGTCCGTCGTCATTTCCTGCGCCGAGGCCTTTGACCGCATCGGCTTCCCCGAGGGCAACTTCCCCCTTGCCCACGCCTGCCTGTACCTTGCCACTTCTCCAAAGTCGAACACGGCCCTTTCCTTTTTCGACGCGCTGAAAGAGGTCGACCGCGAAGATGCCGAGGTTCCCAACCACCTGCGCGACGCAAGCCGCGACGCGGAAAGTTTCGGCCACGGGGAAGGCTACGTGTACCCCCACGCCTTCCGCAACCACTGGGCGGCGCAGCAGTACCTTCCCACTGCCCTGCGGGGCAGGACTTTCTACATCCCCTCCGAAGTCGGCCATGAAGGGAAGATCCGCGAAGAGGTGCTGCGGAAAAGGGAATTGCAGGCAGCCGTTGTTTTGGGCGGCGGACCGGAGGGGGCCGCCGGGGAAGGCGAGTTGCTCAGTTGGTCGGCATCGGCGAAGGGAAAGGAAGGCTGGTTCCGGCGGCTCGAATCGGGGAGAAGCTCGCTGCTGCTGTCCGACCGCGACGCGATCTTCGGCGCCGCCCCGCCCGGCCGGCAGGACCGCGTACTCATCCCCCTGGCGAACGACGGCCTGCTGCTCTGGGAAAGCCTGCGCCGCTGTCCCGAAGGCTTAAGCGCGGCGCTTGTCGGCAGCGACGCGGCGCGGGAGGCGTTGTGCCGCTATGCTTCGGCGCTGGACCAGATCGAGCAGCCGGAGGTCGCCGTCCTGGAAAACGGGCTGCTGCCCGCGCCCGGCCAGGCGGAGCTTTGGTTTTCCGCGCCGCGTTTCGACCGTATATTCATCCGCGAGCCGGGAAGGCTTTTGTTTGCAAAAACCGCCGGGACCGATCCCGAAGCGGCGTTTGGCGGCGTTGCGGAGCAGGCAAAGGCGCTGCTGGACAAAGGCGGCGGGCTGGTAATGCTGCTCTCGCCGCCGGTTCTGGGGCAGCGAATCTCATGTCTCCTCGCCGATGAATGCGGCTGCGGCAAACAGCTTGCCGATCTGCTCCGCGAGGCGGAAGACGCCTTTTTCGCCCGGCCGGAGTCGTGGAACTGGAACGACAGCCATCTGAGGCCGCCCTTTGAATCGCTGGGCTTTAAGGTGAAAATTGAAACCATCGATCAAAAAGAGGAACGGCTTGTCGGCGCAAAGGACATCGACGCCTGGTTTGACCGGAAAAACTCCCGCTGGGGCGCTTTTATCGGCAAAACCCTTGATTCCGGCAGTTTTGACCGTATTGAGCAGAGCCTTAGGCAGAGGATTCAGGCCGGCCCGCTGGTCTGGAAGTGGAAAAGCCTGCTGTTTTCCGGAAAAATTTAAAAATATTCACAAAAATCTGGTTTTTTCCGCAGAGTTATTGTATAATTCATGGCGTCGTTGATTCTTTTTTTTAGGTTACATGAAAGGGGGAACTATGAAAAAGGGAGGATCCGCGCCTGCTGCAAAAAAGGCAGTAAAGACAAGCACCGCGAAAAAAACGGCCCCGGCAGTTAAACCGAAGAAGGCCGCAGCGGCAAAAGCCCCGGCTAAAGCGGCAAAAAAGCCGGCTGTGCCCAAAAAGACCACCGCAGCGCCAAAGAAAAAAGCCCCGACGGCAAAAAAAGCCGTTCCAAAAGCGGCCGCTCCCAAAAAAGCCGTAAAAAAATCACCTGCACCCAAAAAAACTGCGGCAAGGACGCCGGTCAATACCGAACTTCCCCCTATCCCGGCGCAAAATCCCTATCCTCCATCGGATACCCAGGGACAGCCCGTACACCGCCGCCCGTTGATCAACTTCCCCAAATAAAAATACCTCTCGCAAGGTCAACTAATTGACAAAATCCGACAAATAGCGGATTCTATTAAACCGGGCGGACAGCCAAATATCAAACAAGGAGAGAAATATGCGGGTAATCATTCACGAAAGCTACGAAAACGCAAGCAGATGGGCGGCAACGTACATCGCGGGCAGGATCAATGCCCAAAAGAAGGGCAAACCCTTTGTCCTTGGCCTTCCTACCGGATCAAGTCCTGTGGGGATATACCGGGAATTTATCAAAATGCACAAAGCAAATAAACTTTCTTTTGCCAACGTACATACCTACAACATGGACGAGTATGTCGGCCTGCCCGCCGATCATCCCGAAAGCTATCATTTTTTCATGGCGGACAACCTGTTCAACCATGTTGACATCAAGCCGGAAAACGCCCACCTGCTCGACGGCATGGCGAAAGACCCGCATAAGGAATGCCGCCTCTACGAAGAGGCCATCGCGGCGGAGGGCGGCATCGAGCTTTTCCTCGGCGGCATGGGCGTTGACGGGCATATCGCGTTCAACGAGCCGGGATCGTCCCTTACCTCGCGGACAAGAATTAAAACCCTTACCGAGGAAACCCGGATCGTCAATGCCCGCTTCTTCGGCGGCGACCCGTCAAAAGTCCCCGCGACCGCCCTGACCGTCGGGGTAGGCACGGTGATGGACGCGCGCGAAGTTATGATCATCGTAAACGGAAAAAACAAGGCGCACGCGCTGCGAAAAGTTGTGGAAGAAGGGGTTAACCACATGTGGACGGTCTCCTGTCTGCAGCTGCACCCAAAAGCGATAATTGTATGCGACGAGGACGCGGCGGAAGAACTGTCCGTGCGGACATTCCGCTATTTCAAAGACATTGAGAAAAAGGCAATCAGCAGCGCCAAGAAGAAGTAATGAACAAACCCGCGCTGTTATGCGCAATTATTCTGCCGTTGGCGGTTCAGTTTGCAGCCGCACAAACCGCCCCGGCAGATCACCTGGCGGCGTTTTCCGACCCGTCGCGCATCTGGGGCAACGGCATTGAGCGCATCATCGAAGAAGCGTACCGGGCCTGTTTCAGAACGCGGATCATCAACGGCAAGATAATGAACATCCGCATGCCCTTTGCCGAAAACAACGAGCGCGACATCCTTACCCAGACCGGCTGGGAATTCTACGCCGGCGGCAAGGGGAACCCCGACATGCTCTGGCCGGTCATCACGGGAATTCTTGATTCGGATGCGTTTGCCGAATACGAACGGACGCTTTCCGACGGGCGCGAACAGGTTATCATCTTCGACATTCCCGCCCAGAGCTGGTACAGTTCCCGCGACCTGTTCGACATCGCCCGCATGAAGGCGGGATCGTACCGCGGCCTCCCCCACCGCCCCTATGTTTTCGCGGCGGGCAGGGGAATCGAGGAAACCGACGTTTACAATTACCTGTACTGCATCGGCCTTACCGGGATGGACTGCTCGGCCTTTGTCTGGCACGTCCTTACCTATACGGCGCGGCAGGGCGGCCTGGACCTGGGCAGGGCCCTCAGACGCACCCTGGGCGCTCCGGCAAACGCCGATCCCGCCCGGTTTGTGGGAACGTCGTTCTTCAATTCCAGAAGCTCCCAGATCATCCAGGTTGAGGATACGATCAGCAGCCTGCGCCCCGCCGACATCATTCTGTTCCGGGGGCCGGACGGAGAAATGGCCCATTCGGCGGTGATCCAGTCGATCGACATGACGCGGGGGATCATCCGCTACCTGCAAAGCACCGACGAAGCGCCCCTGCACGAGCGCGGCGTTCACGAGTCGTTCATTCACTTCGACCCCGCCCGCCCCGACGCTTCACTGGGCGATCCCGCCATCAGATGGACGCAGCTTCGCCAGTCCCCATTCCCCGGCGAAAAGGCAAGCCCCTTCTCCGACGACGGCAACCGCTACCGGGCCTTTAGCGACAAGGGCGGCGGCAAAGTCGTCCGCCTCGCACTGATAAGCCAGTTGAAGCTATAATGAAAACAGAATAATGATTATGCCCATAAATCCGCCCGGAAAAATCGCCGGTATTATTTTTCTTTTTTTCTTTGCGGTTGTTATCGCCTTTCCCATTAACGCAGACCCGCTTAACGGGGACGAACCTGTTCATGACGTGGACATTACCGTCAGTGAAGAAGTTATTCCCGATGATGCATCCCCTCCCGATGAAGACCTGTTCCCAGATGAAGAACCCTATTCCGAAGAAGACCCATTTTCTGATGAAGAACCTTATTCCGAAGAAGAACGTTTTCCCGAAGACGACTCCCTCATTTTTGAGGCACCCCCTCTTATCTTTGAGGTTCCCCTATTCATCCATGAGCCGCGATCCATTGACGTGATTTTTCCCGGACTATCGAGAGTCCAAAGAAGAATAGCTTTTACCGGCGAAGGGCTGCGGAATTCTGTTGAAAAGAACGATTCCCCGATTCTGATTCCCGATCCGGATTCGGGAATTGACCTTCTTGGCAGCGTAATGGAAAAAGACCCTTCGCATATAATTGAGACCCTCGCCGTAGTGCCATACACCGAAAAGGAATTCGATATGCTGGATATCTACAACGCGATGGGAAGGATCGCGAACATCAGGGATTACACGATTCCCGTTAACGACAGGGTTTTCATTATTTTTCTGGAAACAACCCGGATCGACAACACACGAAGCAGAAAAGACATTCCCGATCCCCCACCAGCGGATTCTCTGCCCCATTCACAAACAATGTATCTTCGTTTCAAAGACATAACGCTGGGAAATCTTTTTATGCGGGCGGACATATCCATGAGCCTGTACGGTATTACCTATACCATGACCAATTTTACATCGATCCGTTATTTTCTTTTTCCGCTGATGAGATCGGGAAGGTTTTCGACGATTATTTACCTTGAACCGGTAATAGAAGGAATACTTGTCTACAGTGTTACCGGTTTCTACATACCTGGTTTTCTCGCCGACAGGATTAACCTTGCCCCGAACATAAACAGACGGATTTCTGTTATTATTAACTGGATAACCGACGGACTGCGAATTCAGGAAGGCCAAAACAAGGAGGATACCCATGAATCCGGCGCAAATTATTGAAACATACAACCTGACAGGAATAATCATTGGAATTATTACGTTTCTGCTCATTGGTTTATTCCATCCCCTGGTGATTAAGGGAGAATATTATTTCGGCGTAAAATGCTGGCCCGTCTTTTTGCTTTTGGGAATCGGCGGAACTATCGCCGCGCTGCTGCTCCACAACCCCATTGCTTCGTCTGCCTGCGGTGTATTCGCCTGCTCATCTTTTTGGTCCATTGGCGAGCTTTTTACCCAGAAAAAACGCGTTGAAAAGGGATGGTTTCCGAAACGGGAAAAATAAAATTTTCTGCCATAAAACTAAACTTGACCCACAACTTTTTTGCACAAACCCCGGCGGGGCTTTAATCGAGTAACTGTGGGTCAAGTTTAGCCTAAAGGATGGGGTATTAATCCCCTCGCAGACAACAAAAATTTCTGTTTACCCGTAATACAGCATCATGCGCCCGGCCCGACTCGAACGGGCTACCTACAGATTCGAAGTCTGTTACTCTATCCAGGTGAGCTACAGGCGCAATATCAGCACCCCGTTAAGGGGTGTAGATCAAAAAATCCGCACGCCTAGCCTAAATACTTGCCGCTGTATGCAACAAGTGCGCGAAGGCTTTAGCCTGAGCAGCGGGCGCGCGCAATCGGTCGGGCTTATGATTTTAATGTAACAGCAGCCTTTTCTTGCCCTCTTGCCCTGTCACATTTCCCGCTCAACATGCTCAACGTTTCGCATGCTGTTTTCGGGACAAGGTGGATGACGGGGTTCGCCTTCCATTCGGCAACATCCTGTTGCCTCATTCCAGGCCGTCTTTTTTGCTAAAGGTACATCCATGTACCTTTACCCTTATGACCCCACGCACTTGCTACGGTCATAAGGGCCGCAAAAAAGTTTCGAACCCCGCTTAGTCTCCCTATAAAAACTTGGCAGGTAAAAATTAACTTTTGCTCGTTTATTAATACCTTCGGGTGGATGACGGGGTTCGAACCCGCGACAGCCAGATCCACAATCTGGAACTCTACCCCTGAGCTACACCCACCATATTCTTGATACGTTATCACAATAGATTAAATATCAGGTCTTTGTCAATAACGAAGTTTCACACGTATTTTGTATTCCTCTGTGTCTCCGTGCCTCTGTGAGAGACTACCAAGGATAGATTTTCTTACAGCAGCTTTTCCAGTTCGTCCACGAGGCCGGCGAATGTTGTGCAGGCTGCCTGTACCGGTTCCGGCGTGCCCATGTCCACACCGGCGATTTTAAGCGATTCGATGGGGAAACGGGAGCCGCCGGATTTTAAAAAGGCGAAATAGTCTTCCCGCTCCCGCTCACCGCCGGATAGCACCCTGTCTGCAAGGGCAAGGGAGGCGGAAATGCCGGTTGCGTACTTGTACACATAAAAGGCACGGTAAAAGTGGGGGATGCGAAGCCCTTCCAAATCGCTCGCCTCTTCAAATGCCATTTCGGGGCCGAAGTATTTTTCCAGCAGTTTGCGGTATTCGGCGCGAAGTAGTTCAACCGTCAGCGGTGTGCCGCCCTCCTCAAGGGCGTGGCTAATCTGTTCAAACTCGGCAAACATGGTCTGGCGGTACAGGGTGGCAAGCAGTTCGTCGGCGCGCTTGTTGACGAGGTACAGCCGCATCTGGTCGCTGCCGGCGTTTTTTTCAAGGTGGTGAAAGAGCAATTCCTCGTTAAAGGTGCTGGCAACCTCGGCTTCAAAGATCGTGTAGCTGTACTGCATGAAGGGATTGGAACGCGCCGAATACCAGGAATGCATCGAATGGCCGCCCTCATGGGCCAGGGTGAACACGTCGCGGATCGAGTCTTCCTTGTAGTTCATCAGAATGTAGGGGTCGCCGGTGTAGCTGCCCGCCGAAAAAGCGCCGGAACGCTTGCCCTTGTTTTCGTAACGGTCTGCCCAGCGTCCCACAAGCCCGACGCGCAGGGTATCGACATATTCGCCGCCAAGGGGCTTTAGCGCATCGGAAACAAGGTCGACCGCCTCGTTCCAGATGGTCGTTTTTTTGACGGTCTGTACCAGCGGCGTGTACACGTCGTAGTGGCGCAGTTCGTCAAGGCCAAGGGCGCGTTTGCGTAGCCGGTAATAGCGGTGCAGGGTATCGAGGTTTTTGCCGACCGTGGCGACAAGGTTGTCGTACACCGTTTCTTCGACATTGTCGGGGAACAGGGCGGCGGCGCGCGCCGATGAATAGCCCCTGATCCTTGAGCGAATAACGTCCTGCTTTACCGAGCCGGAATAGAGGCTCGCCAGGGTGGTCTTGTGAGATTCAAAATTATTATAAAAAGCATCGTATGCGCGCTTCCGCAGATCGCGGTCGGGGCTTTCCATGAACACCGACCATGTTGACTGGGACAGGGGCTTTTTTCCCTCCGGCGTGTCGATAAGGCCGAAGTCAAAATCAACGTTGGTCAGCACGGAAAAAGAATCGCCACAGACCCCCTGCCCCTCCGCGTGAAGGGCGATGATCCGCTCCTCCTTGTCGCTAAGAATGTGGGGACGGTAGCGGAGTATCCGCTGTAAATAGATGCGGTATTCAGCGATGCCGGGATGGGCGAGAAATGATTCTATATCGCCGTCGGGGATGGCAAGTATCTCGGGATTATCCCAGGCGCTGGCTGCCTGTGCTTTTGCCGCCGCCATGACGATCCTTCCGCACATGGTCCGCGCCGCTCCTGCGCCTTCGTCCTCGCTCTGGCGGAGATCGGCGTAATACCCAAGCCGCTCGCCGAGAATGCCCAAATCGCGGCTAAAGTCCAGATAGGCCAAGAGGCTTTCCGCCGATTTTCCCAGGGTTCCCTGGAAAGACGGTATCCGCTCTGCCATTTTTTCAAAGGCGGCAAGGCCCTCATGCCACGCGGCATCATTCGCGAAAAGTTTGGAAAGGTCCCATGTATCCGCCAATGCCGCTTCTTCACGGCCGGGGATGCGGACTGTGGATTCGCTCATTGAAAAAGGCTACTTTTTCGTCACTACGGCGATACCATTCGCCTCAGCCGATATTACGTTCGCCCCTCGGGACAGGGAAATCTTCTTTCCGTTTTCCCAATACACGGCTGAATGGACACTGCCCGGATTGGTATCCCTGCCGGCGATGTACAGATTTGTCCCTTCTGCGGCAACGGCATTTGCCAGGCCGGAAAAATTGTTTTCGGTAAGAATCACTTTTTCCCCATTTTTCCAGTAAACGGCAACCGCCTTGCCGTTGATTATTTCATTGCCGGCGACATAGACATCGGAACCGGAAACGGCAATCGAAGAAACGGTTGAAATGACCATGTCATCGGTCAGGGCGATTTTATGGCCGTTCTTCCAGTAGACGGCCTGGGTATCCTCTTTGCCGGCGATGTAGACATCGGAACCGGAAATCGTCATCGCGCTAACTCCGGCGTTGCCGGAACGGTCGGAAAGGACTTCCCGGACGCCGTTCTTCCAGTACACCGCTTTGACGCCGGGCGGCTGGCCGTTAGAATCGCTCCCGGCGACATATACGTCATGACTGGTTACAGCGACCGCATACGCCATTGAGGAAAGGGGACTATCAGACAGAATGCTCTTTATGTCGTTTTTCCAGCAAACGGCGCTGAATCTGCCAAGATCGTTCATTTCTCTCCCGACCATGTACACATCATCCCCCGATACGGCAATTGACTGGGCCCACGCGGTATTTACGCCGTCAGATACGATATGTTTTTCACCGTTTTTCCAGTACAACGCCTGAAACCTGCCGGGTTCAGGTATTTCAAGGCCGGCAACGTATACGTCCGAGCCGGAAACGGCGATGGAAACCGCCCAGGCGGAGCCAGCGCTGCCCGAAAGGACGCTTTTTTCGCCGTTTTTCCAGTATACGGCAATTCTGCTGCCATCTTCGAGTTCTTCATACCCGGCAATGTATATATCCGCCTTCTGTTTTGAACAGCTTAGGGTTACAATAAAGGTGAAAACTACCGCCGCCGCAAAAATTATGATCCCGAACTGCCTTCTCATACATACTCCTCTGAGGAGACCCCTTCTTTGGTTCTCCTATTGTATATCCATATACTTTGCAGAAACTCCGCCCCTCTGTCAATGCTTCCTGTGACTGGCTTGACATTTTTCATAAGCCAATATTATACTACAAGCGACAAAAAAATACTAGGGGCGCTGGATAGGCCCGGCCGAATAATCCGCAATTTTCGGTCAGACCGCTTCCGGCTGAGATTAGGCGGGTTTACGCCTGAGAACCCTTGCCTGACCACTTGACCAGTCAGTGGCCAGGCTTACCTGATCCGGGTAATGCCGGCGGAGGGAATGTTTATGGTAATTAAACGCCTTCGCGGTTTCCCGTGGAGGCGTTTTTTTTGAGGAGAGTTTATGGATCAGCCGGAAGCAAGTCTCGCAATCCAGGTGCTTCCCCAGTCGGTGACGGGGGATGAGGTATTGGGCATCGTTGACAAAGTTATCGCCTATATAAAAAGCACAGGGCTGAACACGACAGTCGGCCCTTTTGAAACGGTCATTGAGGGCGATTTTGAGCGGCTAATGGAAATTGCCGCTGAATGTCAGCGTATCTGTGTGCGCGAAGGGGCAGCGGGTCTTTTGACCTACATGAAAATGGCCTACAACCCCAGCGGCGGTGTCTGGTCGATTGAGAAAAAAACCGCCAAACATGCGTAACATACAGAAATGGATTCCCCTTGCCGCATTGCTGCTGCTCTGGCAGGGTGTGAGCATGAGCGGGATTGTACCCGGCTTTATGCTGCCAGGCCCGCTGCGGGTAACGGCGGCTTTCGCGGCGGACTTCCCCCTGCTGATGCGGCACATGCGGCATACCCTGTTGGAAGCGCTGGCGGGGCTTGCCCTGGCGGCAGCGGCGGCGATTATCCTCGCCATAGCGATGGACTCAAGCCGCCTGCTTAAGGATTCGCTGTCGCCGCTTTTACTACTGACCCAGACGATACCCGCCATCGCCATCGCCCCGCTGTTGATACTTTGGTATGGCTACGGCGCCGCCCCGAAGATCGCTTTGGTGTTCCTCGTCTGCTTTTTTCCCATGACCATCGGGCTTCTGGGGGCTTTTGCCGGAGCGGACATCGATTCGATCCGGCTCCTTCGGTCAATGGGCGCGACAAAGCCGCAGATCTACCGGTACATCAAGTTCCCCCAGGCCCTGCCCGCCTTTTTTTCCGGCCTTAAAATCGCCGGCTCCTACTCGATAATCGGTGCGGTTATTTCCGAATGGCTCGGCGGCAATGCGGGGCTGGGCGTGTACATGATCCGCGTGAGGCGTTCCTACTCGTTCGACAAGATGTTCGCGGTAATTCTGCTGACCTCGGTGTTAAGCATAGTGCTGATAAAATTTATTTCGGTAATCGAAAGGGCGTCAATGCCGTGGCTGCCAAACGATAAAACATTAGGAAATAAAGATGAAAAATACTGAAATGGAAACCAATTATTCCCCAATTCCACACGCAGAGGCGCAGAGGCGCAGAGGCGCAAAGGGAAGAAGGGGGTTTGGGGGACTGGGGACCAGGGACTGGGGACTAGGGGATAGGGATTGGGGGTTATGGGGTTCGATCCGATATTTTGCGGTACAGCTTGTTAGTTATCGTTTCTTCCGAACGCCGCTACCTACTTCCTTTAT
>Ga0082212_10005414_pt1 | contig 17411 bp, 9 predicted proteins | sample TergutNt197P3_FD_71548 | JGI IMG/M metagenome (GOLD analysis project Ga0082212, IMG submission 71548) | Neocapritermes taracua P3 segment gut microbial communities from Petit-Saut dam, French Guiana - Nt197 P3 | ecosystem: Host-associated > Arthropoda: Insects > Digestive system > Gut ... | reverse complement strand
TCTTTCCTGAGTTGAAAGAGTCTCTTTTTACTATTGCCTGCGACGTCAATAATCCCTTTTCCGGAGAAAATGGAGCGGCGTTTGTGTATGCACGGCAAAAGGGAGCCGATGATGAGATGATCCGTCTGTTGGACAAAGGTCTCAGGCACTTTGCAACGATTATTCGCACCTCTTTGGGAAAAGAGATTGAAACCATCCCCGGAGCAGGCGCCGCCGGAGGGTTAGGTGGAGGCTTTCTCGCATTCTTGCCGGCAACACTAAAATCGGGCATTCAAATGGTGTTGGAAACGGTGAACTTTGACAGCCGCATCCAAAACGCCGACCTCATCATTACAGGGGAAGGGAAAATAGATCGGCAAACCGGAATGGGGAAAACTCCGTCAGGTATCCTTGAAGCCGGAAAACGCCTGCAAATACCCGTAGTTGCTATTGGAGGCGCGGTTGAAGAGACAGATGCACTTTTACAACAAGGCTTTTTGGCTGTTTTGTCTATACAGTCGGGGCCGGTATCGTTAGAGCAGGCTATGGACAAATCATTTGCCTGCAAGCAAATTGAGCGGATAACAGAGCAGATAGTGAGATTGCGGGAATTAGGAATTAAGAGATAAGAATTGAAAATTGAAAACTAAAGAATTATATGATTAAAGGTGATTATTTCGCCTCGAAAATGTACTTTAAATGATAACCGGGTCCAGTGTTTGGGCAATTTGGGGTCAAAGGTTAATTGCCCCCCTTTGACCCGCATTCCGGCAAATCCCTGAATCACCGCCATCCATGACCCGGCCATGCTGGTAATGTGCAGCCCTTCGTCCACTTCTTTGTTATAATCGTCCAAATCGAGCCTCGAAGTGCGGAGGTAGAGGTCGTAGGCTTTATCCATGTCGCCGATTTTGGCGGCCAAAATGGCGTGTACACAGGGCGACAAAGAAGATTCGTGGACGGTACGGGATTCGTAAAAATGGAAGTTGCGGCGAATCGTATCTATATCAAAATCATCTTCAAAGAAATATAACCCCTGCAACACGTCTGCCTGTTTGATAAAGCAGGAACGCAAAATACGGTCCCAACTCCATTTTTGGTTCAGGGGACGCTGGGCAGGGTCTAACTCTTTGACCAAAATCTGCTCCTTGTCCATATACCCGTCCTGCTGCAAAAAAATTTGACGCGCCTCGTCTTTGGGGAAGTGCATTTTTTCTGCCATATCCATCCATTGAGTCCACTCTTTGGATTCGTCAAAGAGCGTTTTTCGGGTAATTTCTGTATAACGTTTTGGATGGGTATTCTTTACCCACTCCATACTCTCTTTGGCGTAACGCATACACCAGCAGGCGATATAGTTGGTGTACCAATTGTTGTTTACGTTGTTTTCGTATTCGTTTGGGCCGGTAACGCCCAACAGCACATATTTGTGACGCTCCTGGCTCCAATTAATGCGCTGCGCCCAAAAACGGGCAATGGCCAAAAGCACCTCCACGCCATAATCGGCCAAATAGTTTTGATCGCCGGTATAACGTACGTAATTATAAATGGCATACGCAATCGCTCCGTTGCGGTGAATCTCTTCAAAGGTAATTTCCCATTCGTTGTGGCACTCTTCTCCATTCATGGTAACCATGGGGTAGAGGGCGGCGCCGTGGGCGAAGCCTAATTTTTGGGCATTTTCGGTGGCTTGAGGCAATTGGTTGTACCTGTATTTCAACAATTCGCGTGCTACCTGTGATCCTGCGGTGGAGAGGTAAAAGGGAATACAGTATGCTTCGGTGTCCCAGTAGGTGCCTCCGCCATACTTTTCTCCCGTAAAGCCTTTGGGCCCCACATTCAGGCGGGGATCCTTGCCCGTATAGGTTTGTAACAAATGAAAAATGCAAAAACGTATCCCCTGCTGCGCCTTGTCGTCTCCTCCGATTTCCACATCGCAATCGGCCCATTTTTCTTCCCATGCGCAACTTTGCTCTTGGAGTAGCCTGTCAAAACCAGTTTCTTGGGCCTCTGTAGCCACCTCTTGAGCCGCCTGCACCAAATCTTTGGGATCGTGGTTTAAGGAGGATACAATCCCTACGTATTTATAGAGGGTAAAAGTCTTATTATGTGAATCTTCAAAAATACTGTGCCGAGAAAACCAGCATACCTCAAAGTTGCTCTTTTGGGTGCGCATGGTCACAGCATGGGTTTCCGGTGTTTGGGACTCCCCTACAAAGGCCCAAAACTTTTCATCGTAATGGGTATCCCGATTTTTTACATCGGCATCAATAAAGGGTTTGAGTTCCACTTGGGCATCGCCATTCAACACCTTCAGACGGTAACGCATCACCCCAAGTTCGGTACGCAACAGACTTACAAAACGAACGGCTTCTACTTCCACCACCACTTTATTGGGTAATGCTGCGGTAAATCTGCGGGTAAGCAAGCCGTGTTGCATATCTAATTCCCGATAGAAATCCTGCACTTTAGCCGTGTAAAGGTCTAAAATTTCACCATTTACCTTTACTTCTACGCCTATCCAAAAGGCCGAATTAAGCACTTTGGCAAAATATTCGGGATAGCCGTTTTTCCACCACCCTACTCGGGTTTTATCGGGGTAATAGACTCCTCCGATATAACTCCCCATCAACGTTTCACCGGTATAGGTCTCTTCAAAATTAGCCCGTTGCCCCATGACGCCGTTGCCGATACTAAAGAGGCTTTCAGCTGCTTTTACCCGGGCAGGATCAAAGCGGGTTTCAATAATTTTCCATGGATGGATGGTTAAATATCGATTCATAGCGTATCTGTTTAAAATCGGGGATCACAAGGGTGGCGCGGTGGAGGATAGAAGGGTTGCCCACGCCAACGCATTTCATGCCTGCCCAAATTGCAGCTTCGATACCCGCCGAGGCATCTTCAAATACAATACATTGCGATGGATGAACGCCTAACTCTTCTGCGCAAAGCAAAAAGACTTCGGGATCGGGCTTGGTTTTACTGATTTTGTTTCCGTCAATCACGGCGTTAAATAGGGAGGTTATGCCTACACGGTCTAAAATCAACCCGGCGTTTTTACTTGCCGAGCATACTGCGGTTTTGACTCCTGCCGCTTTTACTTCATGCAAAAAATCCAAAGCGCCGGACAGGATTTCATCAGAAGTCATTGTAGAAATATAAGCCACATACCAATCGTTCTTTTTATCGGCCATCGCGAATTTTTCCTCATCACTAAAATGCATTAAACCACCGACTTCAAGCAGAATATCCAAAGAGTCCATCCGACTTACCCCCTTGATCCGCTCATTATGGGCTTCCGAAAAATAAAAACCCAACTCGTTTGCCAAACGTCTCCACGCCATGTAGTGATACCTTGCAGTATCTACTAAAACACCGTCAAGATCAAAAAGGCAGCAAGAAAGCACCACTTAGAGTTGAAAAATAAAGTTGCGAATGTATTTAAAGCACCGGAGTTGTTCACTCCAACCATCTGGTAATGGTGTCGATTACTCTCTTTTGCAACGCATCGGGCAACCTTCTGATATTGGCGCTGTGGCTCCCTTGAGGTACGTATGCAGTAAACATGTTTCTCTTATTTTTCATATCCACAGAAACATCTGCTGCTGTGGCCGACCATGGATCGTATTCGCCATAAATAAAGATCATGCGCGGATCTTCCTTAGTAAGAAAATCGCAAATTTTGTTGTAGAGGGTAATATCAAACGACACATCCGCATCTTTGGGTACCACCAAACTTTTAAAGTATCCTTTGGGATTTTTGATGGATAGATAAGCGGCAAAGGGTTCAATATCGTACCCGTAATATCCTAATTCCTTTACCGCCTGAACATTAAAAGATTCTATGGAACTTTTGTCCTGAAAATAGCGAGGCGAGGCCACGGAGATAAAGTGGTTAAAAAGATCCTCATCAGACGCCGTGAGGGATGGAATTCTGTCGATGGGCGTTCCATATTGCCAATGTGCAAACGGATATTCCAACACACTGTAGTCGTAAATTTCATCCAGATTTGTGCGGAATGTAAAGTTTCTTTCGTTGCAGTGGGCGGCAAACATCGACATCATCTTAGTGCGGCGTTTTAACATTTCGATTTGGAAATTTTCTACTATGGCGCGATCCTGAGGAGTACTCACCTTATGGCGAAGAAATATTTCGTGCCTTCCGTCTTCAATGTCGCGATTCAACGGCCCTACGTAGGGAACAGAAATATCCATATCATTCGGAAAGAATGTACGGTATATCATGGTGGTCTGCCCCCCTTTACTCACTCCTGTGCTCATCCATTTCCGGGGATATATCGTTTTCAACGCCACATAGATATTATGCAGGTCAATCGCCGAATTTTCGGCAGTAAGATAGTCCCAATTACGTGGCGATGGCGTTGACTCAAGAAAGTATCGGTGCTCTACCACCACTAAATTGGTTTGAAAGAGGTCGGCCAACTCATTGTTATGCCTTGCAGCGCCGGCTCCGCCGGCTCCATAACCCTCCGTAACTAACACTGTTGGTCTCTCAAAACCTCTATGGGAGACAAATACGCGCTGTTTAAAAACGCCTTTGGATGGATCTTTGTGATCGAGGGGTTGTTCAAAAAAGAAAACACATTTATCGGCAAAGTGATCGCTTGCCAACACCGTAAGGTTACTCACCCCAGGGAGGTGCACAATGAGGTCGATAAACGATTTTTGGGCAAAAGCAGATACGGAACTCAGCGCAAAAAACAGCGCCAATAGAGGAAGGAAAAGTCGTTTTTTCATGTGTATGAAGGTTTAGTCTGTTACTATTGTGGTTCAAGATCGAGTGTATTGCTAACAAAACTGTTGCGAAGAAATACCCTTGTGGCGTCAACGTAAAAAGGGTTGGTGCGTGCGCTCTTGTAACCGGATCTGCTCACCTCAATGTAGTAGGGCCCGCCCGCCGGAACATTGGGCACAATGTCGTCTCCATCTGCGGTACCCACGCTTCTTACGGGAGCGCCCACCGGCGTACCGTCTCCTCTCTTCAATTGATAGGATATTTCCGAAGATTTTGTTGCTACGCGAATATGAACCTCCTGCATTTGGGTAAGAATGATGTCTCTTTTATCTATATCTCTATCAAGCAAAAAGTTATATCCACCTCCAACTCCATAAGCCGTAATATTGAGGGGATAGACTTTGTCGTTGGGATCTATGCCGTAGAGTCTTCCCAAGTTCAGCGCCAAACCGCCTGTCACCACTTGAGGTCGATAACCATCAGGCGTTTTGACCGCTACGGCGGCAAAGGGTTTATTCCACGTCTCCACCCTTGCATCTACCTCATATCGCCCATGCTCATCGGTAGTATATGGCCCTCCCAATACTTTATAAGCGTTGCCGATATTCACAATATAGACCTCCGCTCCCGATAACGGAAAAGGATTACTCCCGTTGGAGTAGGCACTTCCATAGATGGTTCCGCTCACTTTAAAGGTGAGGCGCTTGAGTTGCAATTCGGGAACAATCATCCCGTCCCGAGTCACAGAGAAGGGAGCACTCTGCCCCTTGAAGTATTTTGGTTTTTCGGCCACCATGTAGTAGCCCTCCCCCACAGGAACACCCTGCAAGGTCCAATGGCCGGCCCAGTCCGATTTTGTAATACCCATCAACTCTTTGGCGCTGTTATACAACTTCACTTCCGACTCCACCCCAATAAAGGATCCGGACGTTGGGCCGGGAGTGTCGCAAGTGATTATACCACTCACAGTAAAGGAGGGCGTAACGCCCACTTTTACAACCCCTCCCTGACTAAAAATTTCCTTGACATATTGGGTGTAGTCAAAATAGCGAATCACGTTGCCATCAATGGTGCTCTTGTAGAGGTCGGCTAAAGGAGTAACACTTGGTACTCCTTTCTCGTTACAGAGGGTAGCCACACCGTCAAACCCCGGATCCCCTACCCTCACCTTTTTGCCGCGCCAATTAAGGAGAGTTACGTCCGAAATGGATCCTTTTACCACATAATCAGCCGCAACCGCAGTAGATTTTACCTTAAAGTTCACTCCAAGTATCACGTTTTTGTCTATCATTTCACTGCCTTCTGCGGTGATGATCAACTTGCCATTCCTTGCTCCGGCGCCATCCAAACGGTAGGAAAAATTGGGATTTGGGGTGCAGGAGAGGAAGTCAAACACGGAGGGATCGAATGTAACGGTCATCTCAAAACCCGAAACGCCTCCCGGTACTCCCAACGGAGTGGCAAGCCGAATAACGCCGTTATTATAAGGGGATTGATCTGTGGGCAACGTTGCCGGACTTTGAATGTCGTTCACGGCAGAGACGCCCAAGGTAAAGAGTTCAAAATCGACTGAAAAGGTGTCGCCGGCCTGTACAAAATGGTCAGAAGCGGAAAGTACGCCCTGATACAGATGCTTTGCAGGACCGGGATAGTCTGAATTGACCGTAGGCGTGGCTCTTCCCGTATAGTTTATCTTCACTTTATCGTAGAAAGCGTTCGATTCGAGCACCGTTATGGTCAGCCCAAGGTTAGGATCTCCCCACTCAGCACCCTCCTTTAAACCGCTTCTGCCTGTGCACACTTTGAATCCGCCGGCGCCGTTGCCCGTCTCCCATGTGGAGTTGGCTACCATGCTGATCACCGTGCCTTGATTGGCAGGATCCATAGTGTTGTCCGCCCCCAAAGGTTTACGGATTTCGAGCACATAGAACGTGGGGAACGATTTAATGGCACGACTCTCCCCTCCCACCCATGGGTTGGTGAACCAGTCATACCAATTGTAATCGCCCTTCTTGGGGTTCCATCCATTGTCCCACAACACTCCGTAAGTGTCTCGCGTACGCCACTCTTTGGGAATTAACACCATTTTTGTCTTGATGGCGGGGTCATCCGTATAGTCTCCACCGTCACCTGCGTAGCTGCTCAGGGCGCGGAGATTCAAAATCACCTCTTCTCCGGGTAAAATCACTTTTACCTCATCGTCCTCTATCCACCCGGTACGGAATTTCTTCCACGCAGTAAGATCCTGCGTATCGCTTCCATACTTCTGACCTAAGGTACTCTCTCCTGTATTTCTGTAGTAGAGAGGTGAGGTGGCGCTCTTACCGTTGTCATCCACCGGCATCAAATTGTAGTAGTAGTCGTCAATCATGCCCATCCCATGCAAAAATTCGTGCATACTGGTATTGACAGCCCGCCTTGGATTGCCCTCCGGCCAAAGATTTTTGATTCCAAAAACTCCGGAACCAACAATACGCCCCTCCTTTGTGGTGACTCCGGGCTCGTGGCGAAATTCTCCATCTCTCTGTAAAAACGCCTGATCGTTATAGGAGAAAGAGGTATCAAATCCGCCTCCGCCCTGAAGACCTGCTCGATGTCCAAAGGCGTTGATGGGAACTATGGTATAGATAAAATCGATATCTTCCAAATTCAACTGAGGAATATCTCGGTAAGCCACATTTATGGCTGCCTGATGCAATCTGGCAAACTGGCGATAATCTTCGCAGTCCGCAGGTCCCTGAACGGCGTAACCAATCATGGGCTGGTCGATATGAAACCATGGCCACTTTTCGGTTTGCGGATTACGCCCCTGCACCTCGGCAAGGCGCCTGTTCAGGCACTCCACCTCCACCTCCATCTTGCCCAGCGAGACCTCATTCAAGATTTGCACCATCCCTTTGAAATCATCGGATGGGTTGTCACTTCCCCAAATAAACTTGTTGGGGTGCATCTTTTTTAATCCGTTTACACCAAAAAAGCGATAGTTTGGAGAGGCCGTAAAACCGTTGGAACCAAAGAAAGTGCCTTCATAAATCACCTGAGGATCGGAGAGGTTGTACATTGAACCCTGATTGGAAAACACATTCCTTTGCAGTGCAAAGGGCGCTTCCACTTCACCCCTCATGTCGGAAAAATCAACCGCAATCACATAGATCTTTGCCTTACCCGATGGACGATCCGTAGGAAAAAAGAGCGTTCCGCCTCCGGCAAAGAAGGGATCAATCACACCGTTGGTGAGGATGGAATTTGGTTTAAACTCTCTGAGCGTTAGGGCATTTTCGGAGCAAAACTCACCGGCATGAACGTCGTCAACCACAAGGCGACGGGCAATGGCAGCATCTGAAACAGACAACTCCTGCCCCAACAAGCCTCCCGCTAATCCTGCAAAAAAGAGGATGGATATAAACTTCTTCATTACTTGGAAGTGCCCTTATTTATGAAGAGCCGTTATTCTTGCCCCTGTGGTCAGGGTGGTAATTTCAATGGTATCACCCTCCTCCAAGGGCCAGTTCAGATATAACTGCACCTTTTGGGAATCACTTGCAAAGTAACGGAACCCCATACCTTTACCATTTACCTTAACGGCAAAAGTGCTCTGTGCGTTATCCACAGTGATTTGGGCAGCATTGCTGAACGTAAACACAGGGAGCACCGGCGTTTTCATGGTAAGATCTCTTGCCACGCCACCAACCGGTTTTTGTAACGCCTCATCTTCAGCAGATCGTACCGGTTTTTTCACTCCGCCCGGACGAAGGAAGGGATTGAGATAACTTTGAGGTTCCACCGAACTTGGATAGTAGAGCACGCCACCCTTAAAGCCCATGTTGTTGTTGGGGAATTGGGGATTGGACGACTTTTTGGTAGTGATGTCATAAATCATGGCAGTCGCCCACGATATCCACTTGATCAGGGGATTGCTAAATCCTGTATGGGGGTCGTTGTAGAGCGATTCAAACACGGTACAACCCCACGCAATCAAGGCGTTTTCGCTGTCGATCTTCACCGTCTCTCCGCCGCCGTATAGACCCGACTGGAGGGTGAGGTATCTGTTGAGTTCGCTGTCGTTCTGCAAATATTTCCAATCGCCCGACATCACCCTGTAGGCAGGATCCCCCACCCTGTTTTCGTACCACAGTCCCAATTCTCCCGACCAAAAGAGTCGTTTGAAGGCCTCAAAACCCCATGGGTCGTAGCGATAAAACTCCCAACGATTGCTCACCGGAGTCCAGGTACCGTCGTTGGTTCCATCCTTTGACTCCCTGTTGCACCCATGCCAGTTGGTGGCACCTGTGGAGACATACTCGCCCCTGCTTGAGAGGTAAGCACCCACATTGTTCTCATCATAGTACCTGCGGCCATTCTCCTCGCTCCTTGCCGTATTGTGCGCATCAGTGATGTTGATATATACCCAAGGGGCAAAACTGTTTGGAGTGGTGTAACTGTCAATCCCGTGCCCTCCTTCGTGATAGAGCAGAAACTCGTTTTTATAGCGTGTCATGCTGTAGTCGCGAGTGATGTTGTTTGCCTGATCCTGAAAGATATTTCCGCCCCATCCCTCTACATAGAGTCCTGAGTGATATGCAGAAGATTGTTGTCTTCTTCGCTCAGGTTGCTGATTGGGGTGTTGTCCATCTCCCACAATCAACATCCCACCGCTCTGTTTGACCGAATAGTCGGCAATCCTCTGCCCCGGACGGTCAAATTTGGAAGAGGTGGCCAACTCTTCACGGGTGTAAGGAGCCCCGCTTGGCCACAACTCGTACTCTTTAGTTGAATTATTGGTAAACTGAAGATCGTAATAGATGCCCGAAAGGAACAATACCTCTTTGGGTACATTGGTATCCGCATAGATATAGACCCCGGTGAGGGGACTGCGATAGACGTTTCCTACCCAAGGCTTGAAATCTGCCACATATTGTCTATTTTTAGGAAGCACATTGCCTGCCCAGTCATGTACGGGGGTGTCGCCAAGGTATTCCACTCGGAACATTCCGTTCAAACCAGCACCATATTTACTAATTGCCTCATTCACATCTACATATTGTCCAAATTTTAATGCCGTTGTACTCGGAGTCTCCTCATTGGGGATCCAGCCTCCGGCCGAAACTTTGCGCTCATTGAGATCCTCCTGGTTGAAGCCGCGAAAACTCCGCCCAAAGGAGCCCACCGTAAGGGAGTTGATATTGGAGAGGACAACTTCACGATTGGCCGCCGGATTGTTGCGATTAGCAGAGGGAATATCGGCCGCAGTGGTAATCTGAAGGGTGATGGCACGCCACAAATATCCTCCGTTCATTTCCACACCGGTAACGTCTTTCCAGGTGCGACCGCCGTCCGCACTGTGTTGTATCTTCCAGTTTTTGACGTTGTAGAGGGCGTGCATATCCTTTACTTCGCGGTTAAACTTCACCTCAATTTGATTCTCGGCAATGACCCGCACGTGCTCCATGTCCAACGGAGGATATGCGCGGGTGGTGACATCGTAGTTATCCACCTGCGAATGCCAGAACCACGGCATGGCAGAGCGCACGCCATCTCTTCCGTTATCAAATCCGTTGCTGTTTTCGCTCGAAAAATACTCCCATTCGCCGAATATTCCGCACATAGGACGGAAGAGTGCCGGATCGTAACGTTTTAACTCCTCACGGGTATTGACGGGACCGCCTTCAAACTTCCATTTGCCGTCCGAAGATTCGGGAATAAACTCATAAAAGATCATCGCACCATGCACAAAATACTCCTCCACACTCTCCATCATTTTGGTGCCCGGGTACATATTTTTTCTCTTTGCCTCTTGATAGGCAGCCACTATGTGTTTGTCGTAACGATAGTCGTCCGGATGGTTATAGACGCTACGGGGTATGCGCCTGCAACCCATTGTTGCCGCACGCTCAGAGCCATCCACACCCACCTTCCAAAACATTCTGGCAAACGCTTCTCCCAAGAAGAAGAAATCACTGCGGGAGCGTTGCATCTCTCCGCTGCTCTTTTGCCGCATCACGTCATCTGAAGTGGTGACAATAATCGGTTTTTGCAAGGTACCTTCAATCACACGGCGTGTTTTATAGTCCAAAGGGTTAAAGAGTTCACGCCACTGCGGTGCTTCATAAACAGACTGCCCTGGCCCCACAATCATGATTTCAAGTCCATAGTCCACAGCGTTTTGGGGAATCATCTCCGCACGGCCACTCATCCTGTGAAGACCGCCGGCGGCATAGTCAATCACGTGCTCGTTACTGTATGCCACGCCCAAAAGTTGATCATTTTCTGCTTGAGTATTACACAGAGCGGTTCCGGTTGCTGTGATCTTTGATTTGGAACCGATATTCATATAGTCATAGAAAGGAACCCATTTTGCGGTGACAGATTGCGCAGATGCACCCGCACCTGCAAATGATCCACTTGCTCCTCCGTCCCGAGTTCCCACTACCACCCTTACTTTTGCAGCCGCCTGTGGCCCAAGAGTGGCCTGACTATCTTCTCCCGGAGTTCGGGCGTTTCCCGTTTTCCCCCTCAGCGATCCCACGTCCAAAGCCTTTTCCAATCGAATGTTGATGACGGGAGATTTGGCGTATGGGCCAAAATCGAAGTAGGAGAGATAGGTGTATTTCATCAACTCCCCATTAACGGTTACGGCAAAATTGTCATACACCTCTTGAGCGTTGGCGGGTTTAACATCACACACAATCTCTATCTCCCGTGCCGAAATAAGATTCACTCCAAGTATGGAGAGCTCTTTTGAAAGTTCGATACGGTTAGTCATTTCGTCTCCTTGCATATTTAAAGCAAAAACCGAGACAAAGCAAAATAGAAGTAATTTTTTCATCTGTCTTAATATTTTATCATAAGTTTTGTTGAGTGCAAAGGTAATTTTTTTTATTATTTCTTTTTTGTTTCAAAAAAAAATATACCTTTGCCTTGCCTTTAACTAAAACCTGTATAACGATGAAACGCTATTTTTTTGTCTCTTTGTTTTCGATTGTCTTGGCGTGCACTACCCTTTTGGCGCAACAAGCCAGGCCTGTGACCCCTCCTCCTTTGGATACTTTACGAATTGAAAATGCCTATTGGAAAATTGGTTACAATACCAGAGGAATTGCCGCCCTTGTGGGTGTTTCCGATCCGTATCGAGCCAACCTGCTTGGCGGTGAATTGGGTGACGTCCTCCTCAATTATAAGGTAAAAGATGGAGTTTGGCTTCGACTTCAGCCCAGAAACAGGGAGATGAAGGTGGATGAAAGATCCGGAACCATCTCTTACCACGATGTGGGTACGGGAAAAACAATAGAAATGACACAGGTCTTTAAGTTGGATGGAGAAGTGTTACACTGGAGCATTGAAATTACCAACAACTCTGCCTTTCCCATTGATATTGGAGACTTGGCCATCACTTTCCCCACACGCCGAGTAAGCGGCAGGAACAGAATGGCCATCTTTGAAGAGAGTTATTCAAGGCATCCCTTTATATCAGGAGATGCCTCTTTTGTTTACTTTTCCCGTATCAACGGAGAAGCGCCTCACTTTTTGCTGACGGTTGACCCGGGTACCAAGTTGGAATATACAGAAGGTTCACGCATGTATGTCTATTCGGGCAAAACGGGCACGGCAGAGACGCGCGGAACGTGGCGTCAGGAACATACCCGCGAGTGGTTGCAGCCTGCCGGGTCACCAAAGAGCAAGATGACGTTTGGATTTACCCTCCAAATTGCCGACTCCTATCAGCAGATGAAAGATCAAATTTTTGCCAATCGCTCCATTGATATTGATGTACTCCCCGGCATGACGTTACCCATCAATCAAAAGGCAAAGTTCTCTTTAAAGACACTCTGCTCCATTGACGCCATTGAAGCCGAATTTCCGGCGCAGACCACGGTAAAGTACATCGGCAAAAAGGGAGACCATACCCATATCTACGAAGTGGAGTTCCGGAAATTGGGAGAGAATATGCTCACCGTCAAGTTTGACGGCGGACGCAAAACCTACCTTGAATTTTTCTCCTGCGAATCGCCCGAAACCGTCACCAAAAAGAGGAGTTCGTTTTTGGTGAACAGCCAGCAGTTCCGCGATCCCTCCAAGTGGTATGACGGGTTGTACGGCGTCTATGACATGAAAAATGGACAGTTGCGCGGACCTGACAACCCCGACAGGTACGATGAGGTGCTCACCTACTTCTTAGCCAGTGACGACCCTGTTCTTGGGAAAGCGCCCTTTATTGCCTCCAAAAATGTGGTCTTCCCCAACGATGAAGAGATTGCTTCGTTGGATTACCACCTGAAAAATTTTGTATGGGGAAAATTCCAGCGTACAGACAAAGAGTCACCCTACCCCTACGGCATTTATGGTATTCCCAACTGGTTTATTCTCAGAAACGAAGAGTTGCGTGCAACGCAAGTGGCCAATACCACCAACATGCACCTGTGGCGCACCTTTGATTACGCCCACATGGCCATGTTTTACTGGCACATGTACCAAATTGCCACGCTCTATCCGGGGAAGAGTAAATTTATGACGGCGGAGCAATATTTAGAGACGGCATACCAAACGGCAAAGGCGTTTTATATCTATCCGGCTCTGTTGCGCGGAGATTACTACGAGCCTTTTAAGTGGGGATGTTACAACGAGTTGGTATTTGTTGACATTATTGACGAGTTGGAGGCAAAGGGCTTCAAAGATAAGGCGGCCGACCTGCGTCACGAATGGGAGAAAAAGGTGAAGTGGTTTATCTATGATGAGCCGTATCCTTACAGTTCTGAGTATGTCACAGACCGCACTGCTTTTGAATCGACTTACTTCTTGGCAAAATACGGGGTACTGAACAATATGAAATCCGATACAAATCTTTGGTTTGACCCCAATGCAGACAAGTGGTATTCCCATCCTGTGGTGACAAAGGAGGCGGCGCGCGACTTTATGGATCGTCAGCACTATGCCGGACTCACTACCCGTGGATACTTGGAAAAACAGTGGTACCGATTGGGCGCCGATGGCACCGTGAGTTATATGGCAAGGATGTCAAGCACTACCGTTATAGATTACGGCTATCGTTTTGCCGATGATCCGTATGAATGGCTTCGACTTGGCTATGCCGGTTATCTCTCCTCTTATGGAGTGGTAAACACCGGAACTTCTGAATCAAACTACGGCTTCTGGTATCCGGGTAAAGAGAAAGACGGCGCTATGGGGCAGGCGTTCACCACCGCCAAATTTGGTACGCCCTGGATCCTTACCGAAGAGTCACGCGGCCCGTGGCGCTACTGCGGGGAAGGCGATTTGGGCATGTGCGCCATTACGCGTACCGCCGTGACCATGTTGGTGGACGATCCCATCTTTGGCTGGTCAATCTTTGGCGGTAACATGACCGAAGAACCCAACCGGTTTGCCATCTATCCCGACGATGGCTCCCGTATCCGCTTCCGCATTATCAACAACAACATTCGTATTGGCTTGGAGTTGGATAGAGACAACTGGTCGGCATCCCAACCGATTGTGGTAAACAAGGATATGAGGAGCATGGAACTGAAACTCGAAAATGGAACCGGCAACAGGCACACCACCCGTTTGACCATTGACGCCAATGGAGCGCGAAATCCAAGCCTTAACGTTGAGGGGAAAAATATCTCTTCCAAACGAGACCGTTACGGGAACTATGTCTTTGAATTTCCGGTGGAGAAAAACGTGAGTGCCTTAAAAGTGAGCTGGAGGTAAAAGGCATACATCCGGTTCCCCCTTGATTGATTGAATAAAAAATGGGCATTTATACGTGCCCATTTTTTATTGGTGTGATCTATACGCAAAAACGCACCTGACCTAATTCCACAGATAATGCGTGTAAAGACATTTCAATTTTTCTCACCGTTTCCGGACGTGGTTGAGTCCTCCCCTGTACATAATGTCCAAGTTGGCGCTGATTGATACCTGTCACTTTTTCAAGTCCTGACAAAGTAAGAATCTTAGAATAGTAGTTCAGAAAAGAGGAAACGTCATACTGAATATCAAAATCTGCTTCCATAAAAGATTCACCATCTTCTTGAAATGACTTCTTCATGTCTTCATAACATCCATAGAAATCATCGACTGCTTCTTCAGCAGTATTGCCCTCTCCAAAAAAACCATAATTCAAACGGTTTTCATTATGGTCTAAGTAAACACCATACTTGCCATTAAAACCTCTCTCAATAAATGCCTTAACTTTCAATTTGTTTGTTTCCATTTTTTATCTATGTTTTTATCGGGGGCTAAAGTTTAACCCCTGATTGTACGCTTATACCTTTCAATGTTCCAAAAGGGACTTCTTCGCTTCTATGGTAACTCATAGAAAATTGCAAACCTGTAATTGGGCTTTTCCAAATAGGGTGATTTGAACCATTTTTAAGAAAGTAACACCCCTCTTTTTTAAGCCTTTTCTCTACTTCCGCATATTTCATCTCTTTCTCTTTACACTGCAAAGTTAGGGTTTTCTGTGGAGAAAACGAAAAAACTTAGTGTGTAATCATTTTTTTTGGGGATTTTTGTAAAATTGTTACGAAAAATGTTTATCTTTGCAAAGGATAAAAAATGATTATGGTAAAGTCGGGCAACATATTCGTCGCGTTTTTAGGTTTGCTTAGAGTAAAACACACGAAATCGTATTCCGAACGGTTCTTCAATGAGCATCCACATAAGTACAACTTGTATGGATTGTCAAAAATGTTGTCGGACTATGGTATTGAAAATGGAACAACACACATTAAGGATAAGAAGAATGATATTAAGGAAATCCAAACACCTTTCATTGCTCATTATGGAAGAGATTTTGCCGTTGTAAATGAAGTTACGCCAGAACATGTTTCTTTTCTGTGGAAAGGCCTCAAACATTCAATGCCGGTAGCCAAATTTGTAACAGCATGGAGCGGTATTGCTCTTTTGGCAGAATCTTCTCCTTCATCCATTGAACCTGATTATAAAAAGCATAGGAAATCTGCGTTGTTGCAGTTTTTGATAAAGATATTGCTCTTTTGTGCCGGAGGTTTCATTCTACTTGCAACATATTGGAAAACTTCCATTTATTTAAACTTCGGAGTCTCCATTCTTTTGCTTCTAAATCTTGCGGGTATTTTCATTAGTTGGCTTCTTATGCTAAAACACCTGCACATCCAAAGCCGATATGCCGACAAAATTTGCTCTTTGTTTAAGCAAAGCAACTGCAACAGCGTATTGGAATCAAGCGCAGCCAAACTTTTTGGCATTATCGGATGGAGCGAAGTTGGATTGGGATACTTTATCACAAATGTGGTTGTACTCCTGTTCTCCCCTATTTTGGTCACCTATATTGCCCTGATCAATATTGTTACGTTACCTTTCTCTTTTTGGAGTGTATGGTATCAATATGCCAAAGCCAAACAGTGGTGTCCGTTATGTTTGACCGTACAGGTTCTGCTGTGGTCAATATTTGCGGTGAACTGCATCATGAATTTAATTCGGATTCCCGAATTAAATTTTGAGTCATTGCTTACCTTAACAATGTTGGGATGCGGATACGTTGTTGCCGTACTAAGCCTGACGGTACTTCTTCCATTGGTTAACACAGACCAGACGGTGCAAAATCTTCGCCAATCCATAAACAGCATGAAAGCCGATAAAGATGTTTTTACAACTCTTTTGAAAAAACAGCCCTTTTATGAAGCGAATGATTGCGATTCAATCATTCGCTTCGGGAATCCTGATAGTAAATTGCATCTTACGGTTCTTACTAATCCTTATTGCAGCCCATGTGCGAAGATGCACAAACGGATTGAAGAATTATTGAAGCAAGCTAACGACAAAGTCAGTGTGGAATACATTCTTTCATCTTTTGGAGAAAACCTGAATTCCACAAACAAACACTTGATTGCTGCATGTTTGATGGATCATACCAATTCAGCCAAGATACTACGTGAATGGTTTGAAAAAGGAAAAGAGCAAAGAGATGATTATTTCAAAAACCTGTCTTTAGATATGGCAAATCCGAAAATTGAAATTGAATTTCAGAAACACAAAATATGGAGAGAGAAAAGCCAACTGCAAGGCACTCCTACTGTACTTGTAAATGGATTTCATTTGCCTGAAAGTTATAAAGTGGAAGATCTAATCTATTTTACAGATTTGGATATATGAAGAAATTATATATCAGAACGTTATTATTAACAATATAATTTAATTTTTATGAAAACGTCAAAAAAAATCAATTTGAAAAATGTGTCCGAAATATTTTCGGATACTCAGTTAAAACAGGTAATTGGTGGTAGAAAAAGTGATTGTGAAGGTGTTTACTGTATGTGTGTATCTGGGAAAACATGCGAACTTTGGGGGTCTGGTGGGGGATATGTACCGTCTTGTGGCTATTGTTGTTGGGAGGATGGTGATTATGTCGTGGAATATTTGCTAATTGGATGTTAACTTTTTTAATACTCTCCAATTGGAAGTGCTTCTCATTGGAGAGTGTTTTTCTCGGTACAACCATTTTCATGTGTATAATTATTTGATCGTAGGGTGCCGGATTGTTCGGCGCTGTTTTTGCAGAAAGGGTTACGGCGGATGAGAGAAGATGTATTGACTGACAAAGAATTTTCTTAATTTTTTAACTTTATATATTCATGTAATAATTGTAAACATCGTGAACAAAAAAACTCAAAGAGCACTAATAGTATTGGCTTCCCAC
>Ga0082212_10005413_pt1 | contig 17413 bp, 12 predicted proteins | sample TergutNt197P3_FD_71548 | JGI IMG/M metagenome (GOLD analysis project Ga0082212, IMG submission 71548) | Neocapritermes taracua P3 segment gut microbial communities from Petit-Saut dam, French Guiana - Nt197 P3 | ecosystem: Host-associated > Arthropoda: Insects > Digestive system > Gut ... | reverse complement strand
CGCCATCAGCGACGACACGCTAACCACCGAAATCATCGACAGGCTTGTGGACGAAATCAAAGTGTACCCGGATAAGAGTTTTGAAGTGATGTATAAATTCCGTGACGAGTTCAGGGAGGTGCGCCGCGTTGGGTAAGTATGTGATTGCTAAATATATCCGTTTGTCTATGGAGGATACCAGAAACGACAGCCTGAGCGTGGAAAACCAGCGCCTTCTGCTCGATGCGCACATCGCGGAAATGTGCGTACCCGACGCCGAGATACTGGAGTTCGTTGATAACGGACATTCTGGGACAAACTTTGAAAGACCTGCCGTGCAGGAGCTATTAGAGCTTGTGCGGCAGGGCAAGGTCAACTGCATCGTGGTAAAGGATTTATCGCGCTTTGGCAGGAACATGATTGAAACCGGGTATTACATCGAACGTGTTTTCCCGCTGTTCCGCATCCGCTTCATCGCCGTATCAGACGCCCATGATTCTGACGATTACGAGGGCGGCACAGGCGGTATGGAAGTAGCGTTCAAGTTCCTGATCCACGAGCAGTACAGCAGGGATTTGTCCATGAAGATCAAGACCGCCAAGCGAGCGAAGGCGCTGAGCGGCGAGCATGTCGTGAAGAACTGCGCGTTCGGCTTCAAAAAAGTTGACGGGCGCTTGGAAATTGACGAACCTGCCGCCGAAACGGTGCGCCTGATTTTCAACATGGCGGCGGATGGTCAAAGCCTTGCGAAGATCACCGCTCGGTTGTACGCAGATAAATGTCTGACTCCATCTGAGTATAAATGTTATTCCTCAAGGAAGATAGCGAAAGAAATGTCCTGTATATGGGGCAAGTCAGTTATCTTGGATATACTGGCAGACGAGCAGTATATCGGCACCTATACAGCCGGGAAAACAAGGAAACTGGACGTCGGAAGCAGTAAAGTCGTTGAAATAGACAGAGCCGAGTGGATCAGGATACCCAATCATCACCTGGCTATTATTGATAAGGCGTTATTCGACGCTGCCCGTGAAAGGATAGACCAGAAAGGCGAACCGCTCCGCAAAAGAAGAATTGGCACTGGAGAGCGGTACAAGGACATCAAAAGCCCGTTGCAGGGCAAAGTTTTCTGCGGAAAGTGTGGACACACTATGAAGTTAAGCTCCACGCGAAATGCGGCGTTCCACTGTGATTTTACCCGCGTTGCGCCGGATGCGGAGTGCTACCGGCTCAAAATAGTAGCAAGCGAACTGGAAGCCGTTGTCTTGAAGCAAATACGAGAACATGCAAAGTCTATCCTTCATAGCGCTGATGATCCGACGTCGCAAACCAAACCCAAAACTGATGTGGACGGGCAGATAGCGCAGATAGAGGATGTAAAACTCGCCCTCTATGAAAAGTATGTTACCCGGGTGATCACCGCCGAAGAATACCAGTCCGAAAAGACTGTGCTTGATACCGACCTTAGACATGCAAAGAACGCTCAAGCTGTTCTTATTAAGGAGGCCGTGCAAAAGGCGTCCATTGCCGGTTTACGACAAGCTGCCGAGGACGCGCTCAAAGCGAAAAAGTTGTCTAAGCAGGTGTTGGACGCGCTGGTTGAGAGGGTTAGCATCTATCCCGGCAATCGGATAGAAATTGCTTGGAACGGATTAGCAGGGGAATCAACGATTATTGAGGTGAAGTATTAACGGACAAGTAATCAGCCGCCGTTTAGCACGGCGGCTGATGCAACCAAGTCCAACTAAAAAATATCTAAAATATTTTTTTAACCTGAAATCCCGGAAAAATATATCTAGGCAGGGGGATCAACCCCTAATGAAGTATAAATATCCATCTGCTTGCTTGTAATCTCGCCATAATAAGCCGCTTCTCCCGGTAGCTGGTACTTCTCAATAACATCGAGTTCGTCGAACAATTCCTGCATCGTGTGTTTCCTGAACAAACCAGCTTTGTCCATCGCGTGTTTTACATAAGCCAGATAGATCAAGCCAATGAACTGAAGGAACATCTTACCTTCCAGGTTCTCTTCCGACGATACCGAGGTCCGCCTCATGTTGAGCCTGTCTTTCAAGTCGGAAAACGCTTTTTCAATCAAGTCTTTCGATTGATAGATGTGGAGTGCCTCGACAGGATCCTTTACCCCGTTTGATAGGAGGGCGAAAAAGCCGAAGTTCTTCCTCGCCGCGTCAATGGCCGCTTGTTTTGGTTTGATACGGACGCCGCGTACCGACGTAGTTGAGACGTCAAAGTATTTCGTGTAGTTCTTCTCATGTTCTTCCTTGTATTTCCCGGATATCAGTTCTTCCTCAAGGGCGTCAAGCATTTTGTTAAAACGCAGTTTCTCATCCGTGGCCAGTTGATCGTTGTAGTATATATGGACATACATACGCCTGGAATCATTAACCACTTCGCCGCTTCTCGTTTTCGTTTCCTCGTATGCCCAGTCCATCGTCTGCGACTTGATGAAAAGGCCTGTGGCGGAGCTGTAGTTTTCTCTTCGGTCGAAGTCAGCCCTTTCCGTCTTAAGCTGATCCTGAATGAACTTCAGCGATATCCTGGCGCCGATCACAAACTTGTAATGAGCCTTGAACAACGCATTCACATTCTTCTCACTGTAAAAACCCCGGTCCATGACGATCTTCGTTTTTTTCAGGTCAAGGTATTCCACGCCGGCAAGAAGATTCGTGATTGTCATCACATCGGTGATGTTGCCGGGGAGTTTCCGGTAGTAAGCCGGGAGGCCTGAGTCCTGGCCCAGGAGCAGCGCCAGGTTGATTTGGGCAAGGCTGTCGCCGTCTTTGTTGTTCCCGTACTTCACCTGCTTGAGCTGCCCGGAATAGGAGCTGACCGATGTGCTGTCGTAAAACAAATACTCCGTTTCCACGCGGCGCTTGGACTGCTTCCGAAAGAAATCCATCTTCGCGGCTTCCGTAACCCTCGGCAACAGTTCGCTGCTTCGTTGTGAAGGGATATCTTTCCCGCATGGGTGCTCATGGGTGAGGGCCCATCGCTTGAAGCGGTACATCGGGGAGGATGGCTCCAAAGCAAGATAATACGCAAGGGAAAGCATTTCCTTATGTATACTGGGGAAACATGATTTCAAGTCGGCGTCGATGCCTAATACTTCCCCGATCCTGTCGAATAGGTAGGTCGCCCCGGAGAACAGCCGTTTACACTCCTTTGCGGGGACTGGCCCGCGCATCGCCGTAAGCTCTTTTTCTTTCTCAAGTTCCTCTCGTAGCAAGTACTTTTTATTGGGTACGAACTTGCCGTCAATCATCCGCCCCAGATATTCCCTCTTTGTCTCGGACCTCTGTTTCTGCTTGTTCCTGACTGACTTGTACTCGTAGATATATTCCCGCCCATTGATGACCTGTGTCGACCTCGGCATGATGCACCTCCAACTAGATATATTATATATCTATGACGAACGGTTTGTTAATATCGAGGGTGAGGAAAATGCTTCGCTTTTCAATGTTTTGAGTTGCTTGTCTCATCCCCTAGATATATTTTTTCGGGAGGGCAGGTTTCAAAGAACAGTTATCGCATTGTCGTTATGAGTTTCCGGGAATCAAGGATATATGGCTTCCATTGTCACCAAGTTATTAATAACGGGAGTTTAGGTGATGTGGTTTACATAGTGCGAAAGATGAGTTATTTTGTTTTTGATTTCATCAGGTAAATTATCCTTTCACTCTCTATAATAGGGCTCTTTTCTAATATTTCAAAATATGCTGTGAAAATTTTTTCAAATCCTTCTATATTATATTCTGCAAAAATGTCCTCACGCGTTGTAAGTAATACCTGTACTTGCGAGTCCGTTTTCGGTATGAATTCTATGATTAAATATTTGCAAAGAGATTGCAACCAATCTGCAATCATTTCAAGCGGTAAATTATTAGAAATAGCCAAATGATGGATTACCGCCAACATTATAATACAATCTGGTTGTTGCCTTTTTTCTAAAACACTTCGTTCATGTCCGGCAAAACCTATACCAGGGCTAGGATTTGTTAAATCCAATAGAAGCGGAAGCATATTTTCGCCCGAATATTTCACATCTGCATAATTTCGTTCCACCGCAACATGATCTATATCGAACGCTGCAACAAAACTATTATTAATGGTCAGAGCAAGGCGCGAATAAGTCCCGTCATTCGCTCCAAAATCCCAAATAATAATAGGTGCTGTTTTGTTTATAAAATTTTGTACAACTTGTTTTTTATACTCAGAAGCTGAATCTGAATAATTAGTCTTATTATAATAATCTCCCCATTCAGTTGTTACCTCTTTTTGTTCTAATTTCTCGATAATACTTATTAATGATTGTATAAAAGCTTTCATTCCTAACTTACTGATTTTGATTTGCTTTAAGGATTTCTTTTTCATATGTCCAGCTTGTCCATGTTTTACAACAGACCTAGCGTGCCAATGTATATGCTGCTTGACAGAAAATCCTCCTTTACCTTTCAATAATTTACTTGCTAAATCTAACGGAACACCGTCAATATATACCCGTAATAATTGCCCTAATCTGAAATCAATGTACGCCATTAAGAATAAAGGTGCAAGAAAATGACGGCAAAATTGTCCATAGGCAACCCAAGGCATACCTTCTCTATAAAATTCAAAAGACAGTGTATCTATATGCACAGCTTTTCCACGAATAAACTGTATATTATAAGCTGAAGCATCTTTTAAAATCATATCATGTTCCAACGCAAGCAACTGAACGTAAAGAGTAGTTAATGCTGCATCTTTTATCTGCCCAAAACACCACTCGTATGGATAAGATATAAGTGGTACTATTTCAGGCTCTATGACTAAAAAAGCGTTTCCTCTTATACCAGACTCTTCTGTTTCCCTGTGGTTAATCAATAAACTGTTATCTGTGAGTTTTTTATACAATCCTGAAGAAATCATTAACTGATACTGTTCACGGTAACAAGGATTTATTTGCCGAAAAGGCTTACCATTCCGCCAAAATACTACTCCCGAACAGTCGCGAAAAGAACCGGAGTCTTGTATACTATCTTCATTTTTATTCATCTATATCATTCTTATCCTCCTGCATATCTTTGTTATCATTCAATTCTTTATTCTTTTTGAAAAATAATAAGAGTTTATGACGAAAAATTCCCAATGTCGCTCCCGCTACAGCTAATCCAGCTATTAATACTTGAATTAGCATACTACCGAATCCAGGATCTAAATACATAGTTTTCACCTCTTAAAAATATTTGATAAATTCTTATTTTTTTTGTAATTTCTCATTTAATTTGCTTATTATACGCGGTAAAATCAATGCAATAACAAGTGCTAAAAATGAATACTTAAACACAAAACTAGCATGATAAATATTACTATCAAATGCAGTATTCTTTAATGAGAATGATACACTTCGCTCCGCATATGTAAAAAACATAAATGCGTAGTCGAATAACACAATGAGAAATGAATATGTTATATAATCACATATAATATATTTATAATCCGTACGGCTTATCTCCCGCCCTCCCCAACGGATTCGTAATGAAATCAATCCAGGAGCAAGAAGCATTAGTAATATAATAATAATCAAAATTCATCATCTTCTTTCCGCGGAATTATATCGGTACTCATAGTTTTGGCCTACAAAATTGTTCACAAGCCATCTGGATATGTCTATTGGATGTAATGGTTCGGATAACTCGCCATATTGAGGTGGCACTCTGATTGCACTAATAACAGATTGATTCATTTCAATAATTTGAGAATCAGCATACCCTATTTCCCGTAAATACTCTATTGAGGATTCAATTTGTGGACCATGATCGCCTTGTAATACGATAACTGCGTCAGGTTTTTGGTCCAATATCAAATCAATTGTATTAACTGCTACTTTAGTAGCGTATTTATGCTGCGGTAAATATAGAATATCAAATGCGTAATTGTTGTCTGGGCATGGATTATCTTCTTCTGTCATATAAATCTTATTAAATGGACCATGAGCAATGTCATTATCTACATATACAAATTTTGGTGATTGAATGCGAAAAGAATCAAGAAGTCTTCTATAAACCCTTTTTTCATTGATAATACCAAGTGTTTGTTCAGTTAAGCGTTCTACTATTTCATTATAGTCTGGTATGGGCTGCCAATGTTCTGCATTCATTTCAGTTCTATATTTTTCGATTTGTTCATTAAAAAGTGATAATGGAGTTGTCTTACATAAAAGCTGTATTAAGTCATTGAACTCATCGAATTTATTAATACTCCAACCGTCTTGTTTTATTAGAAAAGGATATCTTTCATTGTTTAAACGATAAAACATGTCAATGGGGGTACGACTATACCCAACGGTGCTTATCGTTATCTCTGTGTATCCTGCCGCCATAAATGCCCGGAAGAGTTCAAGGTTTATAGCAATATCTACCTGTAAATCTATTCCATCGCTTTTAAGGAACTCATTCATTGCTTTTTGGCGTGGTCGCCTTACTAAATGCTCTACCTCTGCAATACGGGTATCTAAATAGCTATCATAAAATGTCGGGCACATCAATACTGGAATAGATAGCGTGGTATATCCCGCACGAAGTTCAGCATTTTCATTCAAAATAAATCCTCGATCTATTAATTCGATTTTAAAATCATCTTGTGTATCCATGAAGTATTTTTCTACCATATTAAAACCCATCATGCCGTCCATATGAATCCAATATACATCAGGTTGAGGTAATGAATCGTCAACTAAAAATTCGGATTTTAGTTCATACGCAATAATCGACTGCTCTTGTGGAATAATTAAATTAGAATATACTGCCGGAGCTATATTAATAATTTCCAATATAAAAACTATCGTGGCTAGCATATTAATAAACACACATTTCTGTTTCAGTTTCATAGCTATGCCGCGAAGATACCATATAGCAATAATAATACCACTCATTAAGGACACTACCAACATAAGCCTTGTAAATATAGTCGAATATTTAACCACAATATCAAAAATTATTTCAAATAGCCAAAATAATACCCAAAATATTAATAGTGCTAGCAGAGAACCTTCGTTGCTTCGTGTTAATTTATTAAATAGCAGAAATAAACCGATACTAATAATTGATAATATTGCTGCTAGCATGATGCAGTGAATAAATTTTAAATAATTCATATCTTTATTATTATTATATAAATAGAGTAAAAAAATATTGGGCAAGAAAAAAGCAACAAAGGAATAGAGTGTTTTCCATATTATCCGGGTATTTTGCGATTTTGAATTTGCCATTATCATTTGGTTTCCCTTATTACTATTTTTTAAAACTTGAATATACGAATATCACCACAAGTAGAACATAACACTTACCCACTAGATATGTACATCATGTATATTGTCAGGATATTCCAAATATTTTCATTACTTTTTTAATTCCCAGTTTCGAAGTGTACACAAACCCATGGTCTCTGTAACATAAGATAGCTCTATGTAGAATACGAATGGGGAAAGTAACTAGACGCCCCATTTTTAAGGATCGAGAATTATTAAGTGTATTAATTTGTTTTATTATTTCATCATTCTCTTTTTTGAGATCTATTACTTCTGTTTTTAAATTATTTATATTTATGTTATTATTCTTACAAGCCATTTCGTGAAGGGATAGCAGCATTTGCAACATTATACTTAAATCAGAATTGTCATTATCTTTGCTAAAGTCATTTGTCTTATTTCTAATGTTCTCAATAATTTTTTGCCAAGTTTGACTAATATCAACTGACATAAATGATTTTAAACTGTTCTTTGCAGCTTTGCCCATTTCTGAACGTAACTGATCATTACTAAGTAATTTTACGATTGCTTCTGCCATCCCCTTTGTGTTACCTTGTTCAACACTAATGAATCCACAATTATCCCTTAAGACTTCTAAGTATGGCAATTCATACATAATCAGCGGGATTCCATAAGACTTGCTTTCAGTAATAACCATTGGAAATGCCTCCCATGTGGATGTCAATATATGAATGCTAGCTTTTCGATAATACTCGCTTACATCTGGACTAAAACCACAAAGGATAATATTTTTTTCAAGACCATTTCTTTTAATACCATCAATCAGAGTTTGATAAGCATTCGCTGTTACTTCATTTCCAACTATTAGCAATTTAGCGTCGGGGATTTCTTTTACAACTTCTTTCATAATGGGAATGGTATCCGTGTATCGTTTTTGGATGAGGTCAAGTCTACTTATCCATAAAATTGTCTTTTTATCAACTTGGTCAATATCTCTATCAATAATATCAATGTTTATAGGGTTGGGAATATAGTAAGCATTTACATTCAACGCTTTCCAGTAATTTTCCTCTATTCTTGATAATACTGTAACACAATCAGCAATTCTATAAATATAAAGCTTTGTTACCATATCGCTATTAATTGCTAATATACTTTGGAATGCTATCTCATGTACTGTCAAGACAAAAGGAATCTTTTGTAGTTTAATTAAAAGTAAATCAAACAACAGCATTCTTGAAGAAGCAGCATGAAAAAAAACAATATCAATATTGTAGTTATTCAAATTCTCTTCAAAAGCACTTGCTCTTGTTATATAGTCGTCTTTCGTTATTGTTAGTGATGAAGGCAGCACAACTCTGCAAACCTTATCTGGTAAATCATATTCGTCAGTGGCGGAAAATTCATCAGTAAATAACACAACAGTATATCCCATTGAAATATAGATTGGAATTAGTAATGATATTACTCTTTGCACTCCACCCAATGCATATCTATGATAGAATATTCCGATAGTTTTTATTGTTTTCCCTTTAGGATATTCTAAACATTTTGCCCCTAATACTTTCTGAGCAATTATTTTTCTATCATAATAATATTTTGAAGAAATCTTGGCAATTAGTTCATTTTTATACCAATACTTTATCAACAAATCAAACCCATCTTTTGAATACTGATCTGGTAGATACAAAAACCAGTTTCCAAGACAATCATTTAACAAATCATCTCGTATCTGTTCTGCAATTCCGATATGTTTGTAATTTGCGTATTCTTTTGTAAAATTAGATATTGCATTTGCGACTAAAACCGATTTACAAAACCTTTCGAATTGTGCTAAATCAATTTTATTTTTTCCTGTGATGCCTGAGCCAAATCTATAGTTGTAGTACTTTCTTTCAGGTAATCCAACATAAGATTTCGCATAATAAGCTAATATGTAATATGCATATAGATCCTGAGCTTTTGTGAAATTCCCATCCTGAATATGAGCAAATGCTTTTTTACATAGATTTGACGAATAAATCTTATTCCATATCTGAAATTTATACTTTTTATCTTGAAAACAACCATAAAAAACATCTTCGTCATTTAACGCTCCATTATGTGGTAATAAATTCTTCTCCAGATTTTGAACTCTGTTAGTATCAGCGTTTCCCCAATTAATAATGTTTGTCCCAAAATGAATTATTTCGATATTTTTCTTACTAATAATTCCATATAACTCTTCGCACGTATTAGGCTCTAAATAGTCGTCTCCATCCAAAAATAGAATATACTCACCTTCAGCCAGTAAAGCCCCGTCTTTTCTGGCTTGCGAAGCGCTTTTATTATAAGTGTAAGAAATCATTTTTATCCTATCATCAATTCTAGCGTAATCCTCAATAATTGATAATGATGTATCTGTAGATGCATCATTTATACAAATTATTTCGATATCTTTTAATGTCTGGCTTATTACACTATCCAAACACTCTTTTAAAAAACTATCAACATTATATATTGGAATAATTATTGATACTTTTGGCATAGTTCGTCACCTAAGTAATGATAATTTCTTCCCAGCTAACTTGATTGTATATAATAACCCATGCTCACTAATGCAACGAAATCCATTCATTATCTTTCTTGGTAGCCATTTTCGTTTTCGCAAGTCATCATCTTTCGATTGAACAATTATTTTGCTAAATAAATAACGTTCTGTTTCAGAGAGCATATCCAGCCACGGCTTTGAGTCACTTGTGCTGATATATATCATATTTATGTTATTCCTAAAATTTTCAAGTAGATTATTAATACATTTTTGTGCTTCTCTACTAAGATTATTTTGAACTGAATAAGCAATTATTTGTATATAACAGACTAAATAACCATAAAAATGCCGAAAGCCTTTTGCCTGAGTCATGATGGAACCTATTCTAATTCTACGAATATAATACTGTTTACTTATATGTGAAACCTTACGAGCCTGCATTATACATAGAAAATTAAATAGTTCATCTTCATGTAATATTCCTTCATAAAAACTCAAATTGTGCTTTCTTATATGCTCCGTTCGAATAAATTGCATACAAGCAGAACTCCGATATTCGCCATTCATATACATTGCTACAAACATGTTGATTCCATTGATTACTTCACTATAGTCATGCTGTTTTACGTAGCTGTATGTAGTTGTATACGCACTGTATTCTTTAGCTAATTCATCGCTTTCATAAATAATTGATGCATCAAAATAAACTATATCTAGTTTTTCCTGTTCCGCTATGGTATACAGTTCCATAAAAGCGCTGGGCTGAAGCATATCATCACTGTCCATAAAATAAACATAGGTTCCTTTGGCATGTTCAATCCCGACGTTGCGTGTCGCGGATAATCCGCTATTTTTTTGTGTTATTACTTGAATCCTGCTGTCCTTAAGCGTATATTCATCTAAAATAGCGGGAGAACCATCGGTGGATCCGTCATTAACACAAATAATCTCAATATCTCGCAGTGATTGATTAAGAATACTCTCCATGCATTCTGCTAAATACTGTTCAACATTATAAACTGGTATTATCACCGATACTTTTGCCATTTTTTTATTCCCTACTTTTATTTCGTACAACTAACATATTCTGATATTGCTCATACCTAAATGGAGTAAATACTTCTTTTGGTTTCCCTTTAATATCAAACTCGTAAATATAACGCTCTAAAAAGGCATCAAATACTAGTTTTGCTGACTCTGGAGCTATTTGTGTGTCAATATTATGCAGAATAGTGTTAAGTGCTAAACAAGCAAAGCTTGATTCAAGCTCATTATAAATATCCTCTTCCTTTAGCTTAAGCTGCAAAGCGGATAACGCATAATAAAAATCAAATGGTGACGAACTATTTCCAGCCTGTAAACTAGTAGGTACATTAATACGGTAATGAACAAGTATTCTGTTACAAATATTTATTCGATCAGATAAAGCTAAAGCGCTATAAACAAAGAATAAATCATTTGAACGCTTAATAGATTGGAAATGGATTCCTCTATTTATAATAAAGCTTCTTTTAAACATTTTAGTCCATGGGCAAGGTGTGACTATCTGAAATAAAAAATCTGGGCAATTAATCCTTGAAAAAGGCCGACAGTCAGGTAGAATACTTGTATTAAGCAACCAGGACGCTTGTTCAAACTGTTTGGTAATATTATTAAGTCTATCTGCTGCACAAATACTTATATCAGCATTGCAAACAATGCAGGATTCATATAGCTGTAGTAATAGATCCGGTTCAAAAAAATCATCAGCATCTAAAAACATTAAGTATTCACCGGACGCAGCTTCCATCCCAACATTACGCGCAACACCTGCATTCGAATTATCCTGATGAAGAACAATCACTCTAGGATCACTTTTTGAATAATGCTCCAGAATTGCTAATGAGTTGTCAGAAGATCCGTCATCAACACAGATTAACTCAAAATCCCATAGAGTTTGCGCAAGGATACTATCCAAGCATTGTTCCAAATATGGCTCTGCATTAAAAACTGGAAGAACAACTGATACTTTTGGTTTATAGGTTATATCGCGATCAGAAAGCTGACTAAAAACCCATCTTTGATTTATCAATGAACAAATCGGTAATTCTAGGCTTTTTTTGTTGCTCGGTTTGCTGATGAATGCTGATTTAGCAGTCTGAACATCTTTCTGTTCCATGTTCCGCAATTGTGGAAATTGTTTGATTATTGAGGTCTCTAATTCAGCAAGTAACTGATTAGCCCCTCTTGATGGCAAAGTAAAAAAGCGTTTACTGAGGTCTTTCATTATAGCGAAAATCCCCGTTCCCATTACATCCACTCGCTTATTTCCTGTTTTGAACGCTCCCATATATGTCCGTATGTTCGCTCGTTCGTTTTACAATAGCGACAAAAAGGTTTTGGAGTACTTAAATACGATAACAAGTCTAACTGTTTGTAAGCTTCATATATATCTAAATAATCACCTTCCTCCGTATCCAAGTGTACATCGAATTTTTGATTGAAGTGAATACTATTTGGAATAATTGTACATGGATAAAGCTTCCCTTCCATAACTAATGGACAAGTATTGACGTGATAACAATTCCAAAAACTGAGTTTTGCATTTTGCATTCCATCAACATCCATTGGCATCTTATATGACGTTTTTGTCACAATTCCTGAATTGCCATAGAATTGAAACTTCACCTTATTTGCTTTTGCAGTTTCCATCATTCTATCGTGATCTAGGTTTATCGGATACTTAGTTACAACAATTATTATTTCATTTTCTCTACAAACATTCCAAAATAGATTACTCTGACTTAGTAGCAGTATTCCATTTGTAACCAATTGTAATAATGATTTAGGGAAAGCCTCACGTGCAGTATGCAGGATTTCAATTAAGTCTGGATGGAGAAGTGGCTCTCCACCCATTATACCTATTCTAGTTACTGCTCCATTTGTTATAAACGCCATTCTCTTCAAATCATTCTGTATACTAACAAGCGAGACGAAACGCTCTTCTGCAATTGCAGCAAAATGATCGCAACCTTTGCATTTAAGATTGCAATGATCTAGGATATTCAGTACAAAATATGAAAGTCGTGGTTGCTGTTGTATTCGTATCGCTTTTTTTTCAATTTCTTGTAAGTTAGTAATTATTTTTTTTGTGTTTTTCTCGGTTGTTTGAGCTAATAAAGCATTATTGTTGATTAGGCCTGTTTGATTTTTAAACAATTCTTGCTTCTGCTCATCAAATCCCTTCAGCATTGCCTGTTTTTGCTCATCCTGTTTCTTCACTAGTGACTGCATCAATTCTATGCTATTCGCCATGCTTTTTTCAAGTTTCTGTAGCTGCTCGTCCCTTACCTTACCTTGCTCCTCTAGCTCCGCAAACCTCTTGCTCATCGTCCGGTACGGCATAGGCAGGATACGGGATAACCATTCTTTTATCTTCGCTATCATCACTCTTCTCCTATCCCTCAAACTGCCGCTTATACTGTTCCCTGTACGCCTTGTCCACCGCTTCCGCCGCCTCGGGCGAGGTCTGCGCCTTGATGTTATATTCTACTATACCCAGCGCCATCCTGGCAAAACTTTGCTTCAGCTCGGTATATATCTCTTCGTCCCGTAGCTTCTGCTGCAGAGCGGTCAAGGCTTCATAGAACTCTAGCGGCGATTCGCTGTTGGTCGCCTGGAGGCTGCCCGGTACGCTGACCCGGTAGTGGACTAGCATCTCGTCGCAGACCACGATCCGCTCCGCCAGGGCTAAAGCGCTGTAGACGAAGTACAGATCGTTAGCCCGCCTAAGCGTCTGGTATTCCAAGCCCGCTTTCTCGATGAAGCTCCGCCTGAACATCTTCGTCCAGGGGCTTGATGACGCGATCTGAAACAGGTCGTCCGGGCAGTCCCGCCGTGAGAAGGGCTTCTTGTCGGGCAGCAGGTCGACATTCAGCAACCCCTGCTCCGATTGATACTGCCCTGCAGCTTCATCAAAATGGTCAGCGGCGCAGAGTCCGATATCGGCGTCGCCCAGGACGCAGGCTTCATACATATGCTGCAGCAGTAGCGGTTCGAAGAAGTCGTCCGCGTCCAGGAATATGAGGTATTCGCCGGTTGCCGCTTTCATGCCGGCATTGCGGGCGGCGCCGGCGCCGGCGTTGTCCTGGCGGATGACCCTGATCCTGGGGTCAAATCTGCTGTACAGTTCCAGTATGCCGGTGGATTCGTCGGTTGAACCGTCGTCGACGCATATCAGTTCGAAGTCCCACAGCGTCTGGGCGTTTATGCTATCCAGGCACTGGCGCAGATAAGGGGCGGCGTTGTACACCGGCACGATAACGGATACTTTGGGAATAAAGGGCGCGGCGTCCGGTATCAGACTGCGTATCATCTGCCTCTGCTCGTAGATCAGGCGGAGCAGCAGCTCCCGGCTATTCTGAACGCCTGTCTGCGACGCTGATTGTAAGCCGTCGTTTTGCCCCTCACTCAGCCGGAGCTGATTGGCCAGATTCTGTATCTGATAAGTGATGGCGCGTTCCAGGTCAGCCAGTCTGGCTTCAAGGTTGCTCGCGGGCAGGGGTAAAAAGCGTTTCAGGAATTGTTTTGTTTTTGCCCGCATTAGTCTCCTTGCCCTCCTTTGCCGGATTTGAACGCCGCTATTTTAATCCGCGATAAACCCTCTTCACCAGCCGGTACAGCTTCGGCCATCTCCTTAGGCCGCCAGCCGTTTTCCTCATCAGATACTGCCTGTCGTGGAGCAAATGATGAAAGTTTTTCGTCAACTTAGATTTTACCACGAAATCCGTAGAATCAAAATAGCTTTTCATCACATATTCTTTATAGGAAGCGCCGCCGCCCTTCCTCTCCGCCTCCGCGCCCAGCCAGCTGGCCTCATAATGGTGTTCGGCCATATTCCGCCCGTCGCCCGCGTCGAAGATCAGCGCGTTGGGCGCGTACAGCGCCGTCCCGTCAGGCATGGTCTGGGTCCGTCCGTTCAGCTTGAGGGGATAGCTTTTCCTCAGTACTCCGGTGATCCTGCTGATGATGGCTTCCGTGTTTTGCCTGCCCCGGGCGTCGGTGAAGGAATCCTTTTCATAGGTTTCCATCATTCGTAGCATCAGCGGGTTTCCCGGCAGGCTGCCCAGTATGCAGGCGTTGACGTCCGTCTTCGTCTCGAAAGGGAAAAACGCGGGATGAAGGCGCAGGCGGTCTATGCTGTCGGTGAATTCCATATCCGTGTCCACATAGATACCGCCCTGTTCGTACAATACCTTAAATCGAAAGTAGTCCGAGACAAAAGCCCATTTCTTCGCGTCATATGCTTGTCTGACGTATTCGTTTTCATTGAGGTCGCAGTCCTCTTCCGCCCACTCCACGATCTCATAATCCGGCGCGAAGGTTTCCCAGGATCGGCGGCATCTGTGGTAGATCTCCGGTTTATCCCCCCGCCCGAACCAGAAGTAGTGTATCTTCTTCGGGATCAGCTGGAGGGCGGTCATATCCTTCATGGTCCCGTCCCGGATTTCTTTCTGTATGTAAGGATTGTTTTCAAACAAGCCGGACTTATCCCGGGCGTACTCCGCGAATGACGCGGCGAAGCGGGGGCGGTATTCCATAAATATTAAAATAGAAGCGTATACGGCGTAAGCGATCTCATCGGCGCGGGAGCTATTAGCCAGGTCAATCACCCGATCCCAGGCTTTGATGACGTCCAGATTTCTGGGGCTCCTGTCGTCATGGGTGATAGAGTACACGCTCTGCCGGTAGGTATACAGCGGCTTTCTCAGGTAGCCGATGTTTTCCGCGTAAGACAAGACCGCCGGGATCAGCCCCACGTCCTCATACCAGACGGGGTCAAAGGCGAAGCGGTCAAAGAGCGTTCTTTTATAGAGTTTATTCCATGCGTGGGCCGGTTGGGTGGAATGGAGCAGAGCGTTGGTTTGATTAAATTCCCGCTCCCCATCGTATCCGAAAGCAATCCACTTTTCAGTAGTTTCTTCATCGTAGACATATTTATCGAAGACTACAGCGTCACAGCCGTTATCATCGGCGAAGGCGATAAGGGCTTCATAGGCCCCGGGCTCGAGCCAGTCGTCTGAGTCCACGAAGCTCAGGTATTCCCCCGTAGCCTGCTCTAGCCCGAAGTTCCTGGCGTCCCCCAGCCCGCCGTTTTCCTTGACGAAGGCCCTGATCTTGCGGGGCCAGGCCTCGGCGTAGCGGTCGATGATGCTCTGACTGCCGTCGGGAGAGCCGTCGTTGACCACGATGACCTCCATATCCTCGGGCGCCTGGCTCACCAGGGAGTCCAGGCACTGCGCCAGGTAGGCCTCGGTATTGTACACCGGTACGACGACGCTAAGCTTGGGTGTGTTTTCAAGCCCCTTAATTGACATCCTTTACCTCATACATTTGTAATTTTAACGATTTGTTACTAAAAAAACAAATAGAATAGAAAAAACTATGTTATAATGGAAACAGAAAGGCTTGCAAGTTCTTGCAAGTCGTGATAAAGTCATAAGACATCGAGAATACATCATAAACAGATTGTTTCAGGAGGAATGAGTCGATAGGTAGGGGGGAGTTTAATGTTGCACTACGATTTATTTATCAAGCTTGCAATTGAGAACTTAGATGATTTACAGGAAGAACCAGAAGAGGAATAGATAAGCCAACTATTTTACCCCAGTATCATTTACTGGGGTGTTTTTATGCCTTCTTGTTGTCGGCGCAAAGCTGTCAGTCACAAGTTTTTCAGCCAACTGCTCGTTTCGCTGCAGGATTGCGTTGTGCTTTTCTGCAATTTCACTGACTTGTGCAAGCCATTCTTTATATAGGCTAATGGTATTATTATAAAGCCGTGAATCAGAGTATCGATTTGACATGCAAATATATGGATAAAACAATTCTACGCTGTCAAGAAAAACTCTATGTAAAGGGGCAAACGCTATTTCCTTTGAAGCGATACCGGATACAAAGTTCATAGCAAAAAATTCGAAAAAGTTTAATGCGTTAAGTGCTTTTCTTGAAATTATATTATTGTCATCATTTAATAGAAATTCAATTGCTTCTTTGCCATTTTGATACTTACTAAGTTCAGTAAGACTAAAAGTTTCAGGTCGCTTTTCTTTCAGTTCCTTATTGATTTGTAATTCTTTTAGCATGGAGAAGTCTTCATAATTTCCAAGATAATCTGTTCTAAACTTTTCGCAGAGGTCAATCGCTTTTTGGAACGATTCTTTTTCTTCTTTATCCGTTATTTGAGCTATAGTGAGCGCATTCTGCTTTCTCATTTCACGAACTTGACGCAGAGCAAAAAAAGCGATTATCAACGTACTAGGCCCAATAAAAAAACTGATTACTTCACTCATTGATATGTCTGCTGGAAAAAAGGGCATTCGAATCACTCCCAAGAAAGTGGTATTAACTGTAATTAGTATATCATCTGCCTACTCTATAAGCAAGTAATGTGCCTCCCTCAGTGTGTGCCTCCCTCAGAGCAAATTGAAGCTGCTTTGCTTCCCGCCGGCCCCCGGTTGTAGTATAATAAGCTTGTGGTTTGATCCGATATGAAAACGGAGGGCGTCATGACGGAACGATTTTTTAATACGGCGGGGCCGATGATCCCGGAAGACCACTACTGCATCGACCCGCTGACCCGCGTCGATTGGGATGAG
>Ga0082212_10005412_pt1 | contig 17413 bp, 8 predicted proteins | sample TergutNt197P3_FD_71548 | JGI IMG/M metagenome (GOLD analysis project Ga0082212, IMG submission 71548) | Neocapritermes taracua P3 segment gut microbial communities from Petit-Saut dam, French Guiana - Nt197 P3 | ecosystem: Host-associated > Arthropoda: Insects > Digestive system > Gut ... | reverse complement strand
GGGTAGAGCAAACTGGGCATCTTTGACCACGCCGCCCCAATTTAGATCACAGGGGGGCTCACCCGCTTCAGACGCTTTTTTGTTATAATCCCCCGCCCGCCATAAAATAGTCAGATCGGCATCATTGATCAGGCCGTCGCCATTGATATCGCCGCACCGCAGAGTCATCAGTTGTACCTCAGGGCGACTGTCTTTGGTCAGATCCAAGCCCTCATCACTGACAAGCAGATTCAAGACGGTGAATTTGGTATGCCCTGCCTTAGTAATAACCAAATCATAGGTGTCCGGGGCCACTTTATCAAAAATAAAGTCCTGCTCCATCTGATCTGAGCCGTTAGTTTTGTCTATTATTGCTGTATAGATAGTATTCTTCCCCTTCATCAACCGGACAGTTGGAGGATCAGTGAGGATAAAGGATTTGATTTTGCCGCTGACGGTGGCGGTATCTTCTTTCACGTTAAATATCCAGCCGTTGAACTGGTTACCGCCTGAAGTCGCGGTGTTGAAATAAGCGGCTGTGTAATTGAGGGCCTCGCCGCCCGGATAATATACTGTGCCGCTGTCCGAAATCCTCTCAAAAGCCCTGCTTGCAAGCATCGGCGCTGTGCCCCCTTTGAAGATCAGCGTTTGCAGGCTGGAGTCATTGCGAAAAGCGCTGACATCAAGGCTGACTAAACTCGCCGGGAAAGTCACGGCGGCAAGACTTGTACACCCGCTGAAGGCTTCATAACCGATCATTGTGATCCCCTCGGGTATCACTATCTCCGTAAGGCTAACACAGCTGCCTAAGGAAAAACCGTCTTCCAGCGTGTTAGGCAGCCGGATACTTTGCAGCGCGGGCTTACCGCCAAACTCTCCGCCGATTTTGGTGATACCTTCACCGAGATAGACCTCGGTCAATTTATTGCAGCCATAGAAAACATGATAATTGTCAATAGAACCCGTTGCATCTTCCGGCGCCCTCTCGCAGCCCAGCCGCAGCCTTTCCAGATTAGAGCATCCCATGAAGGCCTGTGTTTGCACAGAAATCACTCCGGGCGCGTCAAACTCCGTAAGGCCGGCACAATTGTTGAAGGCAAAAGCGCCGATCTCCCTTACGCTCTCCGCTAAGATCACGCTTGATAAATCCGTACACCCGCCGAAAGCGCTGTTGCCGATATTGGTTACACCGTCCTTGATCACTACGGATCTGATATTGCTTTTATACAGATTCCAAACATTATCCTTCATGCGGCCTTCACCGTAGATTTCCAGCCGCCCGTCCCGATAGAGAGCCCAGCGGACGTTTTTTCCCTTATCTCCGCAATTGCCGGCGACCAATACATCCGTGGCGGGATCAAGAACCGGGGGTTTTTCATAACCGCCGGCCGGTTCATCGTGAAACTGATACACATATATCGTATCTGTATCGTCAAGAAGATAAAGCTTGCCCTCTATGTTATCAAATGTCGCGCCCATCACGATCCGGCCTCTTTGGTCGCCCGGTATCGGATAGAGCACATTGGGCAGGCCGGCCGGCCCGTTAAATAGCGGCCGGATCAGATCGCGTCTCAAAGCACCTTGGGCCACCTCGGCCAGATCGGCCGGATCATAGATATACCAGACATTGTGATAGCGGCTGAAACGGGGACCGCCGCCATGGTACCAACCGCCGCAGACGACCCGGTTTTCATAATTGACCGTTGATTTTGTATCGTCCAGCCAAGTGACTTCGGCGGTATAATCCTCAAGGATTGGGTTGCCCCGAAGCGATTCGCTGAACGTGACCACGTTTCCCCGGACTTCGGAAACAGTAGATATTTCGGTTTGGTAGCCTTTAACACCTGTCCAATCGGTATGTACCTGCAATAGATCTCCTGGCATTATATCTCCGATATCAGCTAATTCAAGGGAAAGCGGTGATATAGCTGATATGACTTTAGTATCGGTGTTCCCGGCAGGAAGGCTGGCAAAAACCAGCAGTCCGTGCCTGTTCTCGCCATCGATCCAAACGCCCGAGCGGCTGTCCGCGCCGGAATTGCCGAAACTGAACAGGTCGCCTTCATTTTCCACCATTAGCAAAGGTATGGAGATGTTGCGTCTGGCGGGAAATTCTCGTCCGAAGATATGGGAAATCAGGGGGATGGAGGGCGTGATCAACTCACTCATATGGGGTTCCACTGCCGGATCGGGGGGTTTGATGGCAAAAAGGGCCGGCCCAAAGGAAACGCCATTGCTGCTAATGGACACATTACTGCCACCAAAACCGACCCCCAAGCGCCGGCCCCCAAGATATTTAGCGGCGAACCAATCGGGAATGGCTGTCAGAGAAAATGACCATCTGCGGCCGGTATCCGAAGGAATGACCCAACTGCCGACGCCCGTACCCGTATGGGTACTGTCATCCAGCACCGCAAAGCCAAGAGCGGTATCCGGCGAAGATCCGGTATCATATCTGGTCACTTTTGTCCAGTAAAGGCGCTGATCCGCTTCGTCCCAGAATATGCCGTCGATCATGGTCACAATGCCGGCCAACCCGATACCGGGTTTATCAAATGAAAAGTAAGCGCTGCCGTCCACAGCTGTCTGGGTGATCTTATCCTGATAAATATCCCCAAAACTTTGATACACATTCTGTCCGGGGTAGGGCTGTGTCAGCGACAGATATTCCGGGACCTCAAGTTCCATCAGGTGTCCGGAGGGCGCAGGCCGCGAATAAGGACCGGGGATAGTGTAAAGTTTGAGCCGGCCGTCTACATAGCGATGGGTCAACCCCCTGTAGTATCCCAGCCAATAGTTTGTTTGCGGGTCGGGCTGACCCTTGGGCAGAGTAAAGGCGCCGATAAATTCGAAATCGTCCGGCGAGATCACAGCCCTCTCCAATTCCGGCGGATCACCTTTTGCAGCAGTTTTACCCGCCGCCAGGGCCGGCAGGGCCACCAGAGCCGCCATGATCACAAGGCTCAGCAGGAAAACGATATTCTTTAGTCTGAAATTCGCGTTTGTCATAAAAACACCATACCTTTATTAATTCATAATTCAAGGGATATAAGTGAAAAGTTGCAAAATGAGACTTTTCACTTTCAAAAAAACAAACAAATCAAAGCCTTGTTTTTTATTGGCTTAGTGTTCTTATAAATGACTGGCAGCACTCATTTAGTTGCCAATTTTTCAATAAGAGCTTCCCGTAATGTAGCGGAAAAGTTTATTCCTGCCATCCCGGCGGCTTTGTTCAACCATTCAGGGATAGTCAGGTTTTTACTGACAAGCTTATCTCCTCCAGATGGCTGTTCTGCTCCTGTATCCACATAAACCATGGATACAAACCCGGATTCGGTTTCCGGTTTAATGTTTTTCAGGTTAGTAGGATTAGGAAGCTTTTCTCCATCCTTAAGCATACAGAGAATTCTACCGGCGGCAGCATCAGCAGCCATGCGTATTGCGTCTGCCAGATTATTGCCAAAGGTTGCTAATTCAAAATCCACAAAAAGAACAGAATAACGCCCGTCATCTTCAGGATAAAAACACGCCGGGTATACTAATTTCATTTTGCCCCATCCTTTCTTGTGATTTTTTATATTTATAGCTGGAAAAGCAGGAATTATTCCAACCCCGCCTGCTTTTTGATTGATTTTATTACCGGCTTGGGTATATCTCCTCCCCCATGATTGGGTATTGTCACTTTTCCGGGCTTGGTTTATCAGAGATAACTACAAAAAAGTCATAGTCACTGTACTTGCTAGGTGTACCATAAGCATATGAACCGAATAAATAAATCTTTTCGGCAGTAACCGCTTGCTTGATTGCTTCAGTAATATTTATTATTTCTTGATTAACTGCCATTGATTTGACACCTCAATTTTATTATTAGAATATCACGCAAATGAGATAAAAGCAATATTTATTTTTATTACTCCATGTTCACTTATATTTCCCCGGACAGCCAGTCTTCAATTTTTAACGCAGGAATACCTTCATAATTTCCTCTAAGCGAACTCTCTTTGTACAACACAAATTTAGGATAGTTATCCTTAATATCCAGAATAGAACCAAACTCCCGCTCAATAGTTGATTCTCCATTCAGCAAATAACAAACTTGCAGATATAATTTATCGCCGTTTTTTTCCCCGACAAAATCAATTTCTCTGTCGCCGGCGCGGCCGACACAGACTTTGTATCCCCTGCGGAGAAGCTCCAAACCCACAATATTTTCCAGGATGATTTCAACGTTTTTTAGGTTCGCCCCCACTACCGCCTCGCGCAGACCGTGATCCACTACATAGTACTTCTCATTCACTTTAAGCATTTTCTTTCCGTTTATATCCCGGCTTTTCAAGCGATACAGTAAATAGGCTTCCTCGCATGCTTTCAGATAATTAAGGATAGTTTCCGGAGCTACGATCCGTTTTTCAGCTTTGAAATATTTGGATATGCTTGTCGCCGAGAAGCTCTTTCCAATATTTGCTAAGGCATAGGCAATAATACGCTCCAAAAGGTCCACATCGCGAATTTTGTTGCGTTTGACTATATCCTTCAGCACAACCGAATTGAAGACATCTCGAAGATAATTTTTACTGATTTCTGCTTCAAAGTTTAGGTCCGATAAGAAAGGCATCCCACCACATTTTAGATATTGATCGAAAGAATAATCCGCGTTTACCATTTTAAACTCTGTAAAAGAAAACGGATATACCACAAATGAAACATAGCGGCCTGCTATATAGGTAGCAAGCTCACCTGAGAGAAGCCGTGAGTTTGAACCTGTGATGTAAATATCGGCATCGAATTTTACCCGCAAAGAATTTATGGCTTTTTCCCAGCCTTTTACCTCTTGGATCTCATCAAAAAAAAGATAAAATTTTTCCTTGCTGCCGCCTATTTTTTCGCCTATATAATCATGAAAAGCATTATACTCGCACAGATACTGATTATCCAGGTCTTCAAAATTCAGATAGACAGTATTTTGGCTATTGATCTCGTCCCGGATTTGCTCCAGCAAGACACTTTTTCCGCCGCGGCGAATGCCAGTCAGCACTTTTATAATGTCCTTGCCAATAAAAGGGCGTATTTTGGCTAAATAAGTTTCCCGAATGACCATAGCTACCAACTCCTTGTAATTACACTATATCATAGTTTGTGACTTGAGGTCAATAAGAATTTATGCTTATTATCAGATATATCTTACAAGAAAAGAAAACTAGCGGCGTGTTTTCAAGTGATAAAAGTGAAAAGTTGCAAAATGCAACTTTTCACTTTTGGTTTTGAAGGTCAACCATGTTCGCTGCGTATACCCGGCAATAATAGTAATAGCTGCAATCAAAGTGCCCAAAGCAGCTTGTATTGACTTAGTTTAATCTGTACTTTACTGCTTTTGCTGATCCTGTTTTTATTATTTTACCCTCATCAAGCAACTTGTTGAGGATTTTGATAGTCGCAAATTTAGGTTTGCCAAGCAGCAATTCCACATCTTTACGGGTTATCAACTCTTTTTCAGAAAAATGCTTTAAAATAAGCTCTTCCTGGGATATTTTTCCATTTATTAGATCGGCTGCTCCATAATCCATCTTGGGCAGAGTTACGACAAAAGATGCGGGCGCCGGCCTGAAAAGCGGTTTTTTCAGGCTGTTTTCATAGCTCTCTATGATCCTTTGGATTCCTGTGCCATAAGCCTCAATCAATTCAAGCCGATAGAAGATCGTGGCTATGATAGTATTCCGTGGTTGCGAAACACCGCCTAGAATATCCTCCATAGTAAGGCCCTTCACTAACCCGCCAATGGATACAAACTCAATCCGGTCAGCAAAAATATTGATTATGGTACTGCCACTGTAATCATAATCACGGTGTATTGTAGAATTCAAAAGCGACTCACGGAGGGCGTATTCCGGGTAATCGGGGTTATCGACTCGCTTGAGCCCCTCAAAAATCGAGTTCAGATTGTTATTCATTTCCAGGTATTCGTAGGCTTCGTCCATTTGTTTTAATATAGAACCGAAAAACTCCTTACGTGACTTGAACTTGGTTTTACCTGTTCCTTCATATACAGCGCATTTTATACTATGGGCACATTGATCAGACAAAAGGTGAGCCGAATTTGTGTAATAGCCGTCTGCGTCAACCAAGCCAAGAGAACGTTTATTATTGTCAGTAAAACCCACACCGGCTTCTTGGAAATAGTTTTCGGCATAAATAAAAGAAAGCTCCTGGTTAGCAGAACGCGACCGGTCAAACTCAGCGCCATCGCTTTCCCTCAGCATTTGGCGGATAGCCTCATCTGTGGCGGGAACAGAAGAAACACCATGCCGAACAAACACTCCACTGGGTTTTAAGCCTTTATCTGTCAGGTGATATGGGCGCTTCGTGCCACGAAGTACGGCGATGCAGATAATTTTCTTTTCATCCTCCACTATAGTTTCAATTGTCGTATAAGCAGTCAGATCCGGTTTAATACCATCTCGTATCATATTACCGACCTGCTCCATTATACCTTCACTATCTGTCACGCCAACTACTGTCCCATCTTTTTCAACCCCAATAAAGATTTCTCCACCAGCGGTATTGGCAAAAGCGATTATTTCCTTTTTGAAATCCGCATTAATTTCCCGTTTCAGCTCCACCAGTGAGGTTTCCTTATATTTTGACATTGAGTAAATCCTCCAATCGTTTGTATCGTTTGTATCGTTATTATATAACGAATCCACAACGATTGCAAGTTAATTTTACAGTTTACTTACAGAAAAATCCCTGAAAAGAAAACTCGCGGCACATATTCAAGGGACAAAAGAGAGATTCCGTACCGAAAGGGCCTGAGAAACATATATCCCGCTTCTTCTTCAAATCAAATACCCCGGCAAAGGATTGCAATTCATCTTTTTGGCTGCGGGAGAAAACATAAACCAGATACTTCTGGCTATTGATCAATGACTATTGCTCCTCTGTTATAATTATATGCTAGCCAGAGTATGGTCAAATCGGCATCATTGATCAGGCCGTCGCCGTCCAAATCGCACCATTCGTTTTCCGCTTCAGCAGCTTTTTTGTTGTAATTGCCCGCCCGCCATAAAACAGTCAGATCGGCATCGTTGATCAAGCCGTCGCCATTGATATCGCCGCAGCGTAAAGCCATCAGCTGCACCTCGGGGCGGTTGTCCAGAGTTAGATCCAGATCCTCCTCCCCGACGACAAAATTCAGCACGGTAAATTTGGTGTGGGCATCTTTTTTGATGACCAATGAATATGTATCGGGTTCAATACCGGGAATAACAAAATCCTGCATGAGCCCATAACCGCTTTCGCCTGCGATTGTTTCCGTATAAACAGGTTCCTCATCTTTCATAAGCTGGATGGTTGTCTGCTTCAGAGGATTATAACTCTTGATTTTACCACTAACACTGACACCGGACAACGGGTTTTGAGGGTGGAAAAAGTAAACCCAGCAGCGGTCTTTTATGGATTCAAAGCCAATAAGGGCAGCTTCAGAGGGCAAGTAATTATAGCGGCAATCGAGCTCGCAGAGACCGCTGCTACCGGTATTATTCGTTAAATTCAATTCCCTTAGCCGGTTATTACTGCAATAAAGCTCTATCAACCTAGGGTTATTGGAAACATCCAACTCCGTTAAGAGGTTAGCGCTGCAATGAAGACTGTTCAGCCGGGCGTTTTTCGCTAGATCCAGCTCTGCTATCTGATTACCCTCGCAGTGCAACTCCAGGAAATTAATACTATTTGACACATTCAATTCACTTAACAGATTGTTATTACACCAAAGATATGCCAGCCCTGTACTATCCGGCATGCTTAGTTTTGTGAGGAGATTGTTGCCGCAATAAAGCCTTTGCAGACGGGTTTTATTGGCCAAGTCCAATTCCTTGATCAGATTATTTTCGCAATAAAGTATTTGCAGAGCAGTGTTTTGAGACAGATCCAGTTCAGTTAGCCGGATAGATCTGCACCAAAGCACACCCAACCTGGTGTTATTGACTAAGTTTAGGGATCCTAAGGGGTTTTCGCTGCAATTAAGAACTGTCAAGGCAGTGTTTTTTGTTAAATCCAACTCTGTTAAAAAGTTTGCGGAACAGTCCAGGCCGGCTTCAACAATACCATCGAAAAGATTGATCATACCGGATAATTGGGTATTATTTGACAGATCTAGCTCTGTCAGCAGGTTGTTGTTACACAAGAGGTATTGCAAAGAAGTGTTTGCCGATACATCCAGTGTTTCCAGCTGATTATCCTGGCAGTCAAGCCTAAACAGGGCGCGGCAATTCAGCACATCCAATGAGTTCAGCTGATTATCCCGGCAATAGAGATTTCTTAAAGCTGTACAATTTGATGCATCCAATTCCTTCATCTGATTTTGATAGCAACTAAGAGTTGTCAGGGCAGTTTTATTTGCCACATCCAGGAAAGTTAAGCGGTTGTCATTGCAATAAAGCTCTTTAAGAGCGGTATTATTTGTTAGATCCAGTTCACTCAATCGGTTATTAGCACATTTAAAAGTTGAAATGGCAGTATTATTCGCTATGTCAATTTCTTCCAGCCGGTTTTCAGAACAATCAAGGCTTGTCAGGGCAGTATTATTCGCCAGATCCAAAGAACTCAAGAGATTATTGCTGCAAATAAGATTTGTCAGAGCTCTGTTTTGCGACAGATCCAGAATATTTAAGTTGTTAGTAAAGCAACTAAGATAGGTCAGCCCGTTATTTTGGGACACATTCAGGGAATTCAGTTGGTTGTTGTAGCAAGTAAGGTTTGTCAGGGCAGTATTTTTCGCCAAATCCAGGAAGCTGATTTGATTAGCGCTGCAATCAAGCTGCCTTAAGCCGCCAAAATGCTCTATTCCTGTCAGATCGCGGATCATCATTCTCCGAACCGTCAGCGTAGTATAGGAATTAAGTATGGCCGCGTCACCCGGACTGATCAGGCTATACCCCGTACGGCTCCCATTATCACGGGTATTAAGCAGGCGCAGCACTTCCATGCGGAAGTTGGGATCGGGGAACTGGGCTGCATACATATCCGGCTCCAGGTTATGCCATTGGGCATAAAGGGTCAAGTCTTCATTGATCTCAGTAGAAAAATCAAAAGCCTCACCTCCACCGGCAGAAGTACACCATTTATCAAAAAGATAACCCCGCCTGATCAGCCAATCCGGATTCGGTTCAATCACCTTTTGCCCCGGTATCACCTTCACGGCAGCCGGGGCAAGCTCATCGTAATTTAAATCAAAGTTAACGCTCAAAAGCCCCTCTATCCCCAACACAGCTCCATAAGCATTAACCATACCGGAGCCATAAAACAGATCATGGCCCAAGGTACCCACAGATCGCGCCGAGTCACAAATAAGATTCCTCACTTGCTCGGCAGTATACTCCGGATGGAGCGACTTGATCAGGGCAACTACCCCCGCTACAGCAGGAGAGGCCATTGAAGTACCACCCATAACAATATAACCGCCGCTGATCCAGGTCGAATTGATATCAGTGCCGGGGGCGGCTACGGCAATTTCCGGGCCATAATTAGTATAGCTTGCAGGCAAGCCGCCGGGATCTAAAGCGGACACAGCTATCACCCCGGGATAAGCCGCAGGGAAACCAGCATGCCCGGAACTAGAGTTGCCGGCCGCGCACACTATGCTAACACCCTGCGCCATGGCGTTTTCCAGAGCGCTCTCTTCTATTTCATTAAGTCCGGTTGCATAGCTTCTGCCAAAGCTCATGTTGGCGACATCCGCACTGTTTTCCACCGCATAGTTCAAGCCGCGGACCCAGGATTCACCAGTGATTATATTAGTTTTCGGATGGGTTATCTTTATCGTCAATATAGAAGCGTCCGGCGCAATGCCGCAAATAGAGGGGTCACCCTCCATAGAGGCAGCGGCAATACCGCTGACATGGGTACCGTGACCATAACTGTCGGCGACATACTCCAGGCCGACCTGGTCTGTGGATGATCTGTAGGAGTTTGGCAAAACCTTTCCGGCGAACTTGAAATGTTGCAGGTTTATGCCTGAGTCTAAAACCGCTATGACCACTCCTTTGCCTGTTGTGATTTCCCAAGCAGGCCTGCTGTCCATCAGCTCATGATGCCATTGGCTTTCGCCATAGTCTGCAGCGGCATAATATTCCTGACCGGAGCCGGATGCATAAGTTGCTGCATTTTCATCGCCGCTGTTATGTATGGTTGAAGTAGGCGGCGGATCCGGGTCATCTTCAGATAAACTATAGAGCATGTTCAAGCTCAGCTTTGGTAGTATTGTCCTATCCGTCAGGCTGCCCGTTAAATTGCTCAAGAAATTGCTTTGGGCTACCGCCTGCTCCGGCTCCGGTGCGGCTAAGACCGCAACGCCCCAGGCATAGGATTTAAACTCCAACCCATAGGCAGCTGCGATTCCTTGGGCATTCTCCAATGAATCTGCAGACGCCAGCACCTCTCCCGGCACAAAAATGTCGTCAGCAAAATCATCGCTGTCGTACTCTTCATTACTGCCAAAATCAAAGCTTGGTAAATCTGTCTGATTTTCGTTCAGAGCAAACATCAACGCATCCGGCAAGGCGCCAAACAATAGAGCTAATGAGAGCGTCAGTACCAGGAACCGTTTTAAAATACTTTTAAAACTTTTCATAGAAATCACTCCTAAACATTTGATATATTATTTGGATTTATGATTATTTCTCCAAAAGCACACTATTTCCTCCTATTGCACATGCACTAAGGCAAAATAGTGCTAGCAGGCCCGTTAATAACAACATCAAAATGATAAGGATCCGATTTAGGATCCTTATCATTAATACCCAGAAGAGAACCAAACTCCCGTTCAATAGTTGTTCTCCATTCAGCAAATAACAAACTTGCAGATATGTTCAGATCAAAATGACCACCAACCAAAAAGTCAATCAACTACGCCTCTTCGTCTATTCAATGACTATTGCTCCCCTATTGTAATTATAGGCCAACCAGAGTATGGTCAAATCGGCATCATTAATCAGGCCGTCGCCGTTTAAATCGCACCATTCGTTTTCCGCTTCAACGGTTTTTTTATTGTAATTGCCCGCCCGCCATAAAACAGTCAGATCGGCATCATTGATCAGGCCATCGCCGTTAATGTCGCCGCAGCGTAATCTCATTAGCTGAACTTCGGGGCGGCTGTCTCTGCTTAAATCCAGACCTTCATCACCTACAACCAGATTTCTCACGGTGAATTTGGTATGGCCTGCTTTAGTGATAATCAGCTCATAGGAACCGGAAGCTACATCTGGAAAATTAAAACTTTGCTCCACCCAGCCATAGCCGTCTTCGCCGGCGATCGTGGCGGTATGAACAGGTCTGCCCTCTTGCCACAGTTCAACGGTTGTCTGATTTGTGGGATCATAACTGCTGATTTTGCCGCTGACCCTTGCCTTATCCAACTCCCAAATAATTGCCGGTTTGCTCAATTGATCAAAATCAGGCAAGAAAAGAGCATCTCTTTGGGCGCCATATATATAGGAAGTTTCCCGATTGGTATTGATGAGGACAACAACACTTTGGTTCAGAGCATTCAATTCTGCCGCGGTCATGATCCTGATGCTATCATCCCTCAAATCGGCGGCGCTTTTTCCTTCCCGGAAGGCAAAACGCAATTCCCCTAAGCTGACAAATTCTTTTAGAGGACAAGCAAAGGTAGCATTGGCATCACCGGCGGACAGGGAAATATAGCCGTTTTTGCTGTCGGCGCTGATCGCATTGGCGAGAGAAAGAGAACTGCCAAGCACACCGCTATTGCCTGCTCCTGCCACAGGGCCGGTAAATAATCCTCCCGGAGCGGGTTCGGCTACAGCCGCCGAGGCATCCCACTTGATAAGCTGCAAAATGCTGTTATCATAAGCCAGAACCAGGCCCTGGATATTGGCCAGGGTCAAATCTTCCTGATTGGCCCGGACTTGAAAAGCGCTGACCAGGGTATTTTGCCCGTTATACTTAAGGGCGCTTTGCTTATTATTGACCACTTGCACAGTGAAAGGCGCAGCCGGGGTACTCCGGAATTGGGGATAGTCATAGCCTGGGACCATTGCCCAGATATTCTCAAAATCCCAGTCCAGGGCTTCATAGGTAGTTCGATCTTTAGCTTGGGTCAGAGTTATCCGGCTGTCGGCATCGTCAGCGGCATTGCCCAAAATACCTTCCAAAGCCAGATTATTGTCTTTGTAGGTATGTAAAGTAGCCTCCGTATGGCCAATCAGATAGCATTGCAAGGGGATGGTATTTGCAGTGTTATCAGCAAATATCCGTTCTAAAAGAGCAACACAGTTTGAGATTGTACTGCCTTTGTAATACGGATTGGGCGCTAAGGTAATACCACAGATTCCCCCGACATAATGCTCTGTTTCAATAAAAGAGCCGGATGTAGAAATGTTCCCGCTGCTATAGCAATAAGAGATAGCATCACCTTTATTATAAACTATATTCTCGCCGCAAATCCCTCCGGCAAATATTCCGCCCCACTCTTTATAATCAGCAAAGGCAAGAATATCCCCGTTATTATAGCAATTGGAAATCCCGCCGCATCTATCAGTGTTTTCCCCGCAAATCCCACCAATGAAAAGATTACCATAGGCGGCATTAGTGCTGGAAACGGAAATATTCCCCAGATTATAGCAAAGGGAGGTAGCGCCTTTACCATCGCCGCAGTAAGCAAATATCCCTCCGGCATAGGAAAAAGAATCCGAGTTGGAGGAAATATTTCCGATATTATAACAATTGGAGATACTGCCTTTTACAATATCACCATAACCATAGATACCCCCGGCATAAACATAACTGGAAGTTTCAGAAACAGCATTAATATTTCCGGCATTATAACAATGGGAAATGCCTCCTTCATAGACACCGCCGGAGCCAAAGATTCCCCCGGCATTAGAAGTATATCTGAAACTGGAAGAAACACTCCCGGTATTATAACAATCGGAGATAGAACCTTCACTAACATGGCCATAACCAAAAATCCCCCCCGCGCTCCATTCGGCGGAAATATTACCGGTGTTATAACAATAGGAGATAGCATCGCCGTTAAGACTGCCAATACCGAATATCCCTCCGGCACAATAGGCCGAAATACTCCCATCATTATAGCAATTCACAATAGAGCCGTCTTCGATCCAGCCGCAGACACCTCCGGCATAGGCGGTTGGGGGATGATAAATATTAGCGCCATTTATACCCACATTTTTTATAATTGCTCCGTTGGCATCACCAAACAAGCCAGCACATTCATGGGTAGCGTCTGTTACAGTCAAGTTTTTGATCTCATAACCTTGACCGTCAAAAACACCGCTGAAATAATTCAAATGATATCCGATAGGTACCCATTGACCCCCATTGAAAGAGGCCAAATCAATATCGTTCATCAGCACATATGATCCGCTTAGGTTGTTGCGGATATTGTTTAAATCCTCTGCTGTATATATTTTAATTGCGCCGGGATCGGGAGCGCTGATCGGCGCCAAAAATTTACCGTTTTTACCATAGCCAGTTATTTGCCCCTCGCCAAAGGCAATCAAATCAACCAATCCCGGCGAGTTTTCCAAGATGATATCATCAAGATCCGCCTTGCGGGCCGGGTCTGCAAGCGGGGTTTTAGCCGGCCCGCTGTAATCAATAATAATTTCTCCTTGATCATAATTATAAGCCCGCCAGAGTATGGTCAAATCAAGGTTGTTGATCAAGCCGTCCCCGTTTAAATCGCAGGCAGAATTGGTGGCGTCGGCGCATCTGTCAAAGTTTGCCAAGAGAATAACTAAATCATTACTGTCGATATTCCCGTCGCCATTGATATCGCCGCAACGCAGGGTCATCAGCTGGATCTCGGGGCGGCTATCCAAAGTCAGATCCAAATCCCCATAGCCGGCAATTATCCGGGAAACAGTGAATTGGGTATGGGCTTTTTTGCTGATAACCAGGTCATATGTGCCGGGAAGCAGATCTACCAAGATAAATTCCTGCTCCGGGGCATCCCAATCCCAGCCGGCGCTAGCCGGGATAGCTGTTCCGCAGACAACTGTTCCGTCTTTGATCAGCTGGACTGTTGTCTGGTTGCCCGGATTATAGCTCTTGATTTTACCGCGGAGACTGCCCCCGGTTACTGCGCTATTCGTCTTCAGGGTAAAATATTGAGGCAAGGTTGCTTCATGAGACTGGATCTCATTGTTTTTTTGCAGCCAGACATAAACAGTATAGCTTTCATTTTCCCTAAGTCCGGCTGTATCGATATTGAGGGCTGTCAGATTAGTTGATGAGCCATAGCCTGCTATACTGCGGATCCCGTCTCTTTCCTCTACTATTTTATAATTTATGGTAAAATTTCCCATCCCTAAGGGGTTTGCTATCAGCCCCGTCAGAGTGCAGCCTTCCTTCAGATCTGCCGTGACTGTGCCGCCGGGAACACCGCTCAAGGCGCCCACATCGGCGCCGTCATTACCGCCCAGAACAGTCAGCTTGAAATTCCTGCCTTCCCCCGTGCCTGCCAGATAATTGGCATCCGCGGCAATCGCCCCGATCCCGCTGCCGCCGATCTGGGCCATAAAAACCAGATCGCTGGGTATTAATTTAAACAACGGGCGGACATAACAGTGTTCTGTTGCCATAGTAGCATAGTAAGGCAAAGGAGCCGAGGCAAGATATGGCAGTCTGTAATAGTTGGATATAATACCAAGCATCAATGAGCGCAGCCAATACCTATTATTGTGACTACCATATATCATATCATCAAGCAGTATCTTATCCTGATAATCAGCCAAAGTCGCCGACCAGGTCAGCTGGGATTCATTATCGCCCAGGCTAGGTAAATAGAAGAGAGTATCCGAGCTGCCCTGTTGATCGACTTGAACACAAGTTCTGCTATCCAAGTCAAAAGCAATGGTTTTAACATCTGTTTTCCGGATGGAATCGAGTTCACCGTTTGTAAAAAAGCCGGTAAACGCTTCCGGCGGACTGTCAATATTGTTGAGATATTTATATATTTCGGACTGGCCCCAAAACAGCGCCGAAGTATGTTCACTGTGATATCTTCTGTCCTCATAATTATGCCGCTGCATCAGTACCAAAGACTGGTCTTCCAAGCCAACCACCTGCCAAAGACGGGATTTATCTGTTTCTCCGTTATATTTCCCATAATAGATAAAGCGCTCCAGGGAATTGCCGAGGTTTTCGGCCCGGGGCAGGTAGAGATCAGAAATATTCAAACCGTCCGAAACTGCCCGGATCCTCACTGTTACCAGATACTGTCTCGTATCACCGCTTTCCGCTGTGACTGTATAGACCAGGGGATCAGTGAAATCCCGGGCTATGCCGCCGGCAGGTGTTACCGATTGGCCGGTAAATTTTACAGTTGGGGTCAGATTTGTCAAATCTGTTCCCGGCGGCATCTGGACGCTGATAGTACCTGCAATTTGATCGATCACAGCAGAACCGAGGGAACCGGGGATGGAAAATTCTTCAATATAGCAGCGCGGGTCTTTAAGTTCTGTATTAAAAGCAGTAGTTTCGCTCACACTGTCCCAGGTAATGGCAAAAATTGTGATCCCGGAAGGCTTGTTTTGATCCGGAGCTATGTTGTCATTAGTGAAGGGGCTGTACAATCCGCTTGTGGGATCACTTGTTCCGGAGAACTCTTTCTTACTTATACCCCACAGATCGCCCGGATCACCATAATTCTTCTCATCTGCTGTATTCTGTAAATTCTGAATCCCGCCATGGGCCTCTTCAATTCCCGCCAGATAATGGCCGGCTTTGTCATTGATCCGATACAGGCTCACATTATGATCGATATGATAAATGAGCAATCCTCCGTCATTTTGATTGGAGGCGCTGTTCATGCCGGTAAAGGCGCCTTGATCATAATTATCTGCCGATGCCCCGAATTTTCTTTGCTGCAAGAGAAAATACTGTTTATCCTCCCCTTTTGGTCTGGCTGCATAAATATCCAGATGGTTGTCCAGGGAATAACTTTTTCCGTCAATGATTTCTCCGGGGATCACAAAAGGACAGCCGGCTTTAGTCAGGTTGTAGGCATCGGGATAACCGGGGGATGTCCCTTCCCGGTCAAAACCTTTGCGCCCCCACCCCCCTTGGGCCATAAGTGACCAGTAGCCATGGCCGTTGGAGCTATATGTATAATCATAGGTATCAACGAATTTATATCCCGCATGACCCAGTTCATGGCAAATTATGCCAATTGTTAAATTATCCCAATAAGGCATTCCGGTGGCTCGATGAAATGCACCCTGGCCAAAATAACTTTCAATTCTGACCCCGTTTGTGTTTGAAGCATCGGGAACATTGCTTGAGGATACACCCCAAAATCTGGGGTCGCCATCGTAAATTGGATCTGAATTAACTGATGCTTCCCTCCCGTCAACAATAAAGCCAATAGCCAATTCTGTTGTTTGCAATACGCCGTCGCCATTGGTATCAAAAGAGCTAAGGTCTATCAGGCCATTGGCGCAGGCAAAAGTTATAGCGTTGATAAGTATCATCTCCCGAAGTTCAATGATCCCGGTATTGGGATGACGCCCCGGCAGTTTTACTTCAATGATCCCCTGATAGCCATCCATAGGGGTTTTTACCGCTGCAGGTAAAATCACCTCATCGGCCGTACCGATCAATTTCTTATAATAATCGTTGACGGATCTGGCAGCCGGGTTAAAAACAAGATCATAGATCTGTTCCCCGGTCATCTTGGGGATAGGATCGACCCGGTTCCGGTCAACGATCGTGCTTCTGTCCTCCCAGGTAACATGGATGATAAGCACCCGGCGTTTTAGATAGCTGACATCGGTACGATCAGGCTCATCACCTATATTCAATTCCCAAAGCGGCACCTCTTTTCCGGATAGCGCCGGCATTTTTTCTGCCCGTTCCTGCCGCGCTCTTTGCAAAAGATTTTCCGGAATACTATGTCCTTGAGCCCGGGGTTTCGGAGCTATTCCGGAAAAACCCACACCGACCAGCTCTCCGGTAGAGATACAATCACTGCCGCTCCATCCGGCATAGCAATACCCGCCTTGGGAGGAATCAAAAACTATCAGGTTGCCGTCATAGTCCTCTGTCCAGTTAAGGAATTCATCGCCGCAAAGCCGGATAACAATAATGGTTCCATCCGGCTGGGTAAAAGGCGCAGGAAAAGGGCTGGCTGTCCCGGCAAAGGCCAAATGACTGCAAAAAACAGCAGACAACATCAATACCATGGAAACAAGAAATAATTTTTTAAACATTTTTCTGCCTCCTCTTCGCTTTTATTTATTGCTAAGTTTTCTCCAAAAACAGAAATTCTCCTTTTTATTAGTACCTATGGGATGCAAAGTGTCAATAAAAAACAAGTTCTTTGCTTCAATACCGCTTTGCATAAGCAAAGCTACAACAACTCAACACTCATAACTCATAACTCAACACTGCGGTC
>Ga0082212_10005411_pt1 | contig 17414 bp, 18 predicted proteins | sample TergutNt197P3_FD_71548 | JGI IMG/M metagenome (GOLD analysis project Ga0082212, IMG submission 71548) | Neocapritermes taracua P3 segment gut microbial communities from Petit-Saut dam, French Guiana - Nt197 P3 | ecosystem: Host-associated > Arthropoda: Insects > Digestive system > Gut ... | reverse complement strand
GCGGGTGATACCATAGAAATATCTGCCAAAGCATTTTACAATATGGACAATCCCTATCCGGGCAAGAGCGTGAACATAGCTCCGATTATTGGCGCAGCCATAGCGGCTTTGACTAATCCTGTGGGTACATTGATTGGCGAAGCGAAAAAACTGACAGACAACATGAGCTCTGTAGCAAGCCAATCGGCAGTATTATCGAATCTTCCCGAAAAAAAATCTCAAAATAATTTGGTACAACCAAAATCAGGTATTAACTTTGTGCTGTATAATTCAAGTTTTGAAGTGGTGGAAGAAAATACCGGTTATTTGCCGGTGGATGACTATATCAATGCGATACAGGTTCTTGCCACCGATAAATTAGTGATGAAAGAAGCAGGATATATAGAGATATTTGTGAACAACCAGGCGCAGACGCCGGTGTATTATGACAACATGCGGGTGACCATGTCGTCGGGTTCTGTTACGGAGGTCAATGCGTACTATCCTTATGGAATGATGATTCCGAATTTGAGCGCTACCGCAACCATGCCGGGTGTTGGTAGTACGAAAAATGCCTCAGGCTGTTGGAAATTTTGTAGAATTTTATCAATGGGTCATGGGAGATGTTAGTGGGATGGACAAACAGGATTTTTATTCCAATGGGGTTGGACATCAATTCTATAGGCAACTCGATTTTTGGCAAAATCTTTTTTACCCTAGTACTTTTACAGACCAAATGTATAGTTTCTTTTTTGGGCCTCAAGTTATTATAAGTTATTAAACTTTTCAATATGAATACTTATAGAAAAATCATTTTTTTAATTGTAATTATAATTGGCATTACATATTTGTTCCTTTATCATACACCATCTGCACGAAAGGCAAAGCAAAATGTAGCAAATTCCTTAAAAATAGAAGTTGGAATGCCAAAACATGATGTCATTCAAATTATGGGGAAACCTGATTATAAACGAATATCGTTTTTTAATTCCGTCGATACAATGTATTGTTATCACTCTCCATTTGCAGCAGCTAGTGATATTTATATACAATTTGATTTTTATACGTATAAAGTAAATAGAATTATACTAAATGAATAGAGCCGGCGCGGCGAAAAATATGACAAGTTCCCCTGATGGACGGCAAATATTTTGCCGCTCGTAAAAAGCCAACGCAGGCGCAGATTTTTGGTAGTTTACGCCTTGCTTTTTATGATTGCCGCAAAAGCGGCAAAAAGGGGAGGAATTTTTGCGGCTGTGCCGCAAGGGGAAAAATGATACATTATATGATTTGGTACTGCGGGGGCGTTTTTTTACCGTCTGTTTCCAATAAAAAAAGAAAAAGATGTATCTTTGTGTTTGTTATTCAATGAAAAATGAGTTGTCCCAAACTCACATATCACCTCTCCACTGAACCACGTTTGCGGTGTGTATACAACGCCGCAGACGGGGAAGAAAGCCGCGCTGGCGTGCGAACCAAAATAGCAATAACCGGCGGCGCCACAACCGAACGTCTGTATCTCGGCGGTACGCCATATAATGCGCCTGCCGTAGCCATCCGCACCAATGGCGTCGCATGGGCGATGCATTACATCCACCGCGACCATCTGGGCAGCATTGTGGCGATAACCAACGCCGCCACCACAACCGCTCCCGCAGAATCCAACAGTTACGACGCCTGGGGGCGGTTGCGCAACGCTTCCACCATGCAACCCTTCGCCCACAACACACAGCCGGCTTTGTTGCTCAGGCGTGGATACACCGGACACGAGCATCTGCCGGAATTTGGCTTAATCAATATGAATGCCCGATTGTACGACCCTGTAATCGGCAGAATGTTAAGCCCCGACCCGTATGTACAAATGCCCGACTTCTCGCAATCATACAACCGTTACGCATATTGCCTGAATAACCCGCTGATTTATATTGATCCGAGCGGGGAATCTCTAAAAGATCTTTGGCGAAAATTATTCGGCAGGAAAAATAACAGTAATGTCGCGCAAGAACATAAAACTGATGATGGCGGCGGGGGACCTTTGTCGGGTCATGATTACGATATTTTTATACCCGAAGTTACTATTCCCGGAAGTACATCACCATCATCACCACCTGACTATTCCATAATGAACAATTGGGATTACTGGAATAATGTGAATTACAGAAGCGGATATTATGATGGTGGCGGTGGAGGAGGCGGTAGCGGTGGCGCGCCGCAAAATCTCGGTGGAACGCCGCCATCGGTAACGCCGCCAACTCCTAAAAAACTTCCGCCTATTGGCATATCTTTTAACCGTGGCATCCCGCAATTTGAAACTAATTTTATTAACAAAAATTGGGGCGCCGTAACTCCGGGACCATTTATATTTTATTCTAAAGGAACTATGAATAATCCTTATTTTAACACACATGAGCCGGGGCATGTCATACAGTATCTGATTTTGGGTCCAAGATTATATTATCCTTTAGTTGCAATACCCAGTTTGATAACAGCCCCGACAAATTATCACAATAATATGCCTTGGGAAAAAAGTGCAAATCAGTTATGGTATTGGATAACAGGAGAAAATGATACACGCAATCCATTATATACTGAAAAAAGACCATGGTAATGAAAACTGTTTTATTATTATCGTTTAGCCTAATGGCTTTTTATGCTTGTGATAAAGCCCCTGAAAAACTCATTTTAATTAATGACACTGAAAATGCTGTTTATTATCAATTGCATACAGATACAGTGCCATTTGTTTATGCAAATTACGATCCTAAAACACAATATGAACAATACTACTTGTTGTATCCTAATGATACCGTAAGACCTCTTTTTGTGATGGGTGGTAAAGGTGCATGGGCTTATAAAATAAATAAGGAGGCTGTAGACAGCGCATTACATATTTTTATTTTATCAACCTATCAAATAACAGACGAGATAATCAAAAACAGGGAGTACGAGCGGTTGAGTTTTACGGTAAAGGAATTAGATTTGCTGAATTGGACGGTGGTGTACAGAGGGCAAAACAAAATAAAGGAAGATGCAGATGAATGCAGCCCCTGACAAACGGCATATAGCGTGCGTTTGAGCGGCAAATATTTTGCTGCTCGGAAAAAAGCCAACGCAGGCGCAGATTTAGAAGTCTGTGTATTGTTTTTTTATGATTGCCGCAAAATCGGTAAAAAAGGAGGGCTGCCGCAAGAAAAAATGATACATTATATTATATGGTGCATCGGGGGCGTTTTTATACCGTCTGTTTCCAATAAATAAGAAAAATCATATCTTTGTGGCTGTTAATAAAAAAAAATGGGTTGCCCGAAAATCACATATCGCCTTACCGCCGAGCCCCGCCTGCGATGCGTAATAATCTGAAAAAAAATTTAACCTTGCACCTACCCGCTTTTCATTTTTGATTGTATACATAGTGTAAAAGTAAAATTAATAAATAATTTTGAAAATAGAAGTTTTATGAAAAACAGAATCACAGCCATATCTTTTATGGCAACCACGCTTTTTATAAGTGTGTGTACGTTTACGGGGTGCCAAAAAGATAATAAACCGCCGCCCGAATGGATGAGCGCCGTTGTTACCGATTTCCGCAACGGTAAATTTGCGCCCGATCTTGAGGATGTATTGCCCGGCGCAGCATTGGGTAGTACCGATGTGAAAAGTTTATCGCGTTACGCATCAGGAAGTAGTGTTTTTCCATGGCCGCAACATAATATGGTCAGAATGTCTTCGGATGATATGATAGTCGTCAAGGCATCCGAGTTCAGAAATATTTACGTAATTGATTGGGTGCTGGAGAATTTCGACGCTATGCGCGATTTGATGGAGCCACAGAAGGAAAACAGTATTCTTCAATTTGAAAGAAGCGGCACAGAAAAACTGGATGTTTGGCAAAATGGATACAAATACGAAGAAACACCCGATGGCGACCGAATAATTTACATCAACAAAAAGAACGAAAGACTAAAACTTTCCATGTATGCTGACGGCGCAAATGAAATTTACAGTTCCACGACGAGCGACAAAATGGATGTGGATATGTATTCGTATCTCAAAGGCGACAAATTTATGTATTTGTCAAAACAAAACGAAGGCACGAGAGAAGAATACCGCTATTTGGAATTTGAACAGACGAATGGTATCAAAAAGGGAACGATGATTCGTTTTTTCTTCGACCCTGATTCAGATCCGTATTTTATGGATAATGGACATAAACTATTTGCATACAGTTTTGAAGGTAACGATGATTATATGGAGCTTCATCGTCATCACGCAACACATCTGACTGGTTCTGCTGCTACCTCTTCATGTCAGATTTCTGTGCTTGAAGACGGTTTTGAAGTAAAATATGGGAAAAGTAATATCGGTAGTGAGGATATAAGACTGAGCGCCGGAATGCTTAATATCGTAGAAATATATCTTGAAGATGAACTTCCCACCAATCGCGGATCAGTTCACGTGCACAGCCTTCTGCTTGACAGCGGTGAAAAAATTATTCTTGACCCTTTTGATATAGATACATATAAAAATCCGGCCTACAATTTTATGATTGTGAACTACATCTGGGATAAACAAAATAATGTGGCCATCACTAACGAATATTCTTCGGGATTATTTTTCTATTCAAGGGTTGGTTTTAAGGGTTCTCTCAATGATATTTTGACAGCACATTATCCGGGGCTTAAAGCAAAGAATAATTTGGATTACGAGCGTTATCGCCCCGTTGCAGATGATCTGCTCACAGGTATTTCACCGGAAGTCAATACATTAAAAACATCAAAGCTAAACATTGAAAAGTGGGATGATTTTAAAAAAACAATAAACGTATATATTGAATCGAAAAACACAGGATTTTGAAGCGGTTATTACAATTAACCGGTAAAAGATAAAAAACCGTGTTAATTTCGTTCATTTGCCCTGATATATCTACATTTCAGGGCATTTTTCAATTCATATATCACTTAACTTTCAACAAATTCCGCCAATATTCACCAACATTTCACGCAATTTCACAAATCTTGCCGAAGTTTGAACAGTCGGCAATCCGTATCATCCGCGTTCTATTATGAATAATGCAGGTTAGAATTTTTTTTATCTAATTTTACTTTTTCTCATATTTTACTATTTTTGCGTAAAAAATAAGTAAATCTAAATAAAATTATTTAATGCTATTATTATTGCCGCAAAAATATTTTGTGCCATTTATATATTTGACATACAATGCTTTATAATTTTTTAAAAAAATCCTGACGGGAAGTCAAAAACTATTATATGTTGTTTATTTTTCATAGCTAGTGGAATCCGCCACTACGCCAATCCGCCCGACGAAGATAGAAAGGTTTACTTAATACTCCATTCCGCACCGTCTTTACGGTCTTTTACTTCAATTCCAAGTTCGGTAAGCATATTGCGTATCTTGTCAGAAGTGGCAAAATCCTTGTTGGCCTTGGCTTGTTGGCGAATTTCGAGAATATGATTCACCAGACCGTTCACTAATTCCATCTGATTTTGATTCTTTTCGTCCTTCAATCCGAGTATATCGAACGCAAAGTTGTGATACGTGCGTTTCAGTTGCTCAAGGTCGGTTTCCGAAAGCGTTTCTTTTCCGTCGTGCACCAGATTAATGATGCGTAATCCGTCGAACAGGTGGGCGATCACGATGGGGCTGTTGAGGTCGTCGTTCATCGCCTGGTAGCATTTCTGTTCAATATTGTCTAACGCAATCGTACTTTTTTCTGACGGTTTGAGTTTGTCTAATGTCTGAATACCGGTCATCAACCGTTGCAAACCCTTTTCGGAAGCCTGTAACGCTTCGTTGCTGAAATCGACCGTACTGCGGTAGTGCGCCTGCAGGATGAAGAAACGCACGGCCATCGGGCTGTAATCCTTTTCAAGTGTTGGGTGCGTTCCCGCAAAAAACTCGTTCAATGTGATAAAGTTCCCCAACGACTTGCCCATTTTCTGACCATTGATGGTGATCATATTGTTGTGCATCCAGTAACGTACAGACTCATGCCCCAACGCAGCGGCCGACTGTGCTATCTCACATTCGTGATGCGGAAACAGCAAGTCCATGCCGCCGCCGTGGATGTCAAACGTTTCGCCGAGGTAACGGGTACTCATGGCGGTACATTCGAGGTGCCATCCGGGAAAGCCGTCGCTCCACGGCGAAGGCCAGCGCATGATATGTTCGGGCGCAGCCTTTTTCCACAACGCAAAGTCAAGCGGAAAACGTTTTTCGTTTTGTCCGTCGAGTTCGCGGGTTTGCGAATCCTGGTCTTCAAGTACGCGCCCCGATAATTGTCCGTATGGGTACTTTTTGGCGTATTCTTCGAGGTCGAAATATACCGAACCGTTGCTCTCGTAAGCAAAACCAGCGTCAATAATTTTCTGCACGATTTGTATCTGCTCAATGATATGCCCTGAAGCACGCGGTTCAATACTGGGAGACAGCACATTAAGTTGTTCCATGTTGTGATGGTAGCGATTGGTGAAATGTTGCACTACTTCCATCGGTTCTAACTGTTCTAATCGCGCTTTTTTGGCGATCTTGTCCTCGCCGGCGTCTGCGTCGTTCTCCAGATGGCCTACATCTGTGATGTTGCGCACGTAACGCACCTTGCACCCGATATGTGTCAGGTAGCGGAACAGCAAATCGAATGTGATGGCCGGCCGCGCGTGTCCCAAATGCGCATCGCCGTAAACCGTCGGGCCGCACACATATAGTCCGACATGCGGGGGATTGAGCGGTTCAAACTTTTCTCTGTTACGGGTTAAACTGTTGTGAATGTATAATTCCTGATTCATTTTTTTGATTTTTAATTGATTTTTTTATATTGTTCTTTTGTTGGCATCGTTATAAATAATACTTAACGTGTTCTGTTGACAGGCATTTCTTTACTCATTTTTTCTAATAATTTCAACAGCTTTTTCCAACAATTCGTCGCGGCCTTCCCTAATCCCTTGAATGGTGGGCTTTACTTCAATATCCGGTACAATACCGATACGTTGGGTTTCCCGACCATCCGGGTAATAAATGCCAATACCAGAAATTCTTGTTTCCAATCCACCGGGAAGAATAATCGTCGTTACATTCCCGTCAGCTCCGGCTGTTTGGCTTCCGATAATGGTTGTATTGTTGCCCGCCCTGAATGCCATTGACTGATACTCTGCCGAACTTTGAGTGTTTTCATTAACAATCACAACCAATTTATTCTTGTAGGTTTCATTGGCTTTAGGAATTTCTTGACCGGCTCTAAAAGTAAATTCGCCCGGATTATTGACATTCCCTTGTGTGAATTTCACAAATGGAGTGGACTGTGAAACGAAATATGGAGCCAACGTAAACGGAGTAAATGCAGACGGATAATTACGTATATCAATAATAATACCTTTGGTGTTCGAAAATTCTTTTTTAATAGTGGGAATATCTGCGTTTTTTATGGTTTTTAAAGTGATGTAGCCAATATCCTTATCAATAAATCTGTAACTTCGGGTAGTATCTTCTTTTCTATATTGTTCATACATCCACCCAGAACGACTAATTAACCAAATATTTTTCTGCTCTTTTTTTAAATCAGATGATATATAGCTTACATTAATGTAAAGGTTATTGCCTGAATCCATACGAATGTATGTTCTTTTTTTGTCAAAGCGCAATATCTCTCTGGCAATGTCTCTCATCTTTGCTGCTTCATTGGATCCCGGAAAAAATTTCTTCATACTGTCAACAATAGCATCCACAGGTTTTCCATTAATGTGTGTAAGGATATCGCCTTTTTTTAATTGGTCGGACTCATCAAAATATTCCATAACTACTAACTTGTTTTCAACAAATTGAAGCCGGGCAGGAACCTGTAAATCCGTATTTAAAGATTCTACTGTTGCCGGTTCTTCGTCTAAGTAAGAATGAGAATCACAAACTTCTGCTATTAGAAGCGTTGCGGTTAATCTATACTCCTGTTTGTTTTCCGCTTCAATAAAATAAGGAATATATTCGCGAAGTACAGTATTCCAGTCCTTATCGGTCAAATATTTATAAGGAGAAAAATATTGTATCATATTCCAATACCGGTATAAAGCCAGCAATCTGAATCCGGCATCCGGATAATTCATTGATCCGTATGTTTTTTCGTTAGTGAATAATGGAAATCCAACAGAATGTATATCTATATAATAATGATTTCCCTGATTGCGATTCAAATATATATTATGTAACAAATCCTTTAATTTTGGGTTGATATTGCCATGTTCAATCCATGACAGGTCGGGTTTTAAAAAGGCGCTGTCCGGAGTCGCCTCACAGGTTTTACATTTTTGTATTCTGCCGTATTTGTTGATCCATTTAGTTAATATTTTGTCACGCTGTTTATGGTTGTTTGCGTTCAGGTAAGCCGGTAAAATTCTGAACAATTCAGAATCCCAGTTGTAATTACCTTTTGCAATCGCCGGATGATGGTATTTCAGGAATCCCCATATCCTTCTCAGCAATTCCAGATCATCCGTCTTTTGTCCGTTCAGTTCCGGAAATACAATATTTGAACCTTTATCAAATTCTCTATCATTTTTTGCCTTTTCCGAAAATGTTTCCGGTTTGTATTTTAATTTTGAACTATTTTTCCCGTCAATGAAAACCTGAAAATCATCCAACCACATTTTGCCTTTACCGACTAATCCTCCAACAATAATTATTTCTTTTACTTTTGCAGAATTCAGGTCTAATGTTACCTCATATTTTTCCCAATCGGTAGTTCCGGATACCGGTATACTGTCGAAAGCGAATGGAATTGTCATTAACCCAAATGTTGCATAGCCCTCAGCGATATTTTCAGTTTTCATATAACCTGTTAAAGTAATTTTTTTACCGTAGTAATTAGGAAGAAAAAGATTTATTGATTTAAATGTAAGAGAATCAACAGAATCAGTGATTGATTCTATTGCAACAGAATATTTCCCTGATTTTACGGTTACAGAATCCAAACAAACCAGATAATCTGAGTTTGAACCTTTAATAATCCAACCTTGGAGCATCCCGTTTTCAACGTCTTCGAAATCTAAATTTAAGATTGAATTATTTTCTTGCGAATGACAACTAACATTAATTATAACAACTGCAATCAGAACCTTAAGAATGTATCTTTTCATTTTATATCATGTTTTTATTTTTTTTAAATTCCGTTTACCGCTAACATGGTATCTTTTACGGTCTTACATCTTTTACGGTCTTACGGTCTTTCAGAAAAGTCCATGCAAAAGCGCGTCAATACGATTGATAATCGTTCGCAGGTCTTCCGGCGCTTCGTCGAAATGTACCGCATCTACATCCACCGCTAACATTTTACCAAGCGTATATTGGCTGATCCAGTTCTCATACCGCTCATTGAGCCTGGCAAGATAGTCCAGCCGGATACCGCTTTCGTAAGCGCGCCCTCTTTTCTGTATTTGCCGCACCAGCGTTGGAACAGAAGCCCGGAGGTAAATCAGCAGGTCGGGCGGCTGGATGAACGAAGTCATTTTGTCGAATAACGAACGATAAGTGGCATAGTCGCGTATGCTCATCAATCCCATCGAGTGAAGGTTGGCGGCAAAGATGTGTGCGTCTTCGTAGATGGTGCGATCCTGTATCACGGTCAATCCTGAATTTCTGATTTCCTGTATCTGTCCGAAACGTTCGTTCAGGAAATAGATTTGCAGGTTGAACGACCAATGCTGCATGTCGCTGTAAAAATCATCTAAATAAGGGTTGTTGTCTGCATTTTCGTAATGCGCTTCCCAACCGTAATGCTTGGCCAGCAAACCTGTCAGGGTTGTTTTTCCCGAACCGATATTCCCCGCAATGGCAATGTGCATGAAAATGAATGTTTTGGTTTGTTTGAAAAAAAATCAAAGATAATGCTTTTTCAGAAATACAAGATAAATTAACATTAGGGGACTTCTAAAAACCCCTTTTGTAACGCTCCCGTCATTGCGGGCATGACCCGCAATCTCCTGAATTTGAGGAGATGCTGAAACAAGTTCAGCATGACGTTGAGAGTTTTTAGAGGTTCCCATTAGAACGCATTTTTCATTTTTAGCGCCTCAGCCACTGCCAGATCATTTGGGGTAGTGATTTTGAGGTTCTCTGCATTTCCTTCCGTCAGATGAATAGTATTACCTGCTTTTTCAAATACAGATGCGTCGTCAGTAAATGCAGGCGTATATTCCTGTTTGTATGCTTTTTTAAGAAGCGCAATATCGAAAACTTGAGGCGTTTGTATCAAGCGTAATACGGAACGATCCAGTATTCGTGATGTTCGTTTCGAAATTTCGCGTACCGAATCAACCACCTGCACCGCCGGAACGGCGCAACCATATCTTTCCGCCTCGCGAAAACATCCGGTAATGGTTTGTCGGCTCACCAACGGACGAACCCCGTCATGGATGGCTACCAGCCCTTTGTCAGGGAGCAGGGAAAGCCCGTTTTTCACCGAGTGAAACCGTGTAGAACCGCCTTTAGCAATAATATGCGGCAACGTGAAACCGTGGTAGTTGCATAACTCCTGCCAATACTCGATTTGCAAGGGAGGCAAGACCACGACCACCTGAATATCTTCGCAGGCATCGGCAAAAGCCATGATGGAATGCATCAAAACAGGTTTACCGCACAATTTCATGAATTGCTTAGGCACATCGGTATGCATCCGCAAACCCGAGCCGCCTGCAACGATAATAGCCCACATGTTACGCTTGTTATCCAAGTTGTTGGTATTTTAGAAAACAAAGATAATGATATATTCTATCAATACCAGCATGTGTATTTATATTTTTTTTGTTTTTTTTAAAGAAAATACACTATATTTGCCGAAATTTTTAACATGGGGTAGAAGTGCTTCCCCATAATTGTTTAATTTAATAAATTTATTATCAAATAATTTGTAACATGAATCCTTTATTTTGGTTTGTTCCGGCAGCATCATTGTTAGCCCTGGGTTTCGCTTATTACTTCTTCAAAAGTATCATGAAGGAAAGCGAAGGTACCGACGTCATGAAAGAAATCGCCAAGCACGTCCGTCAGGGGGCTATGGCGTATTTGAAGCAACAGTACAAAATTGTTGTGATTGTATTTGCGGTTTTAGCCGTATTTTTTGCCATATTGGCTTATGTGCTTCACGTACAGAACGTTTGGGTTCCTTTTGCCTTTTTGACCGGCGGTTTTTTCTCCGGCTTGGCGGGATTTATCGGCATGAGAACTGCCACATTTGCTTCGGCGCGTACCGCTAACGCTGCGCGGAAATCATTGAATGACGGTTTGAAAGTGGCTTTCCGTGCGGGAGCAGTCATGGGTTTGACCGTAGTAGGCCTGGGCTTGCTGGATATTTCCGGTTGGTTCCTGCTGCTCAATGCTTTTTATGATGCAACCGTTGCACAAAACTTGGTGATCATCACCACCACGATGCTTACTTTCGGAATGGGCGCTTCCACGCAGGCATTGTTTGCCCGTGTAGGCGGCGGTATTTATACAAAGGCTGCCGACGTGGGCGCCGACTTGGTTGGTAAAGTGGAAGCCGGCATCCCTGAAGACGATCCGCGTAACCCCGCTACCATTGCCGACAACGTGGGCGACAATGTAGGCGACGTAGCCGGTATGGGCGCCGACCTGTACGAAAGCTATTGCGGTTCCATTCTGGCAACTGCGGCATTGGGCGCTTCGGCGTTTTTCACCAACCCCGACATGCAGTTAAAGGCTGTGTTTGCTCCCATGTTGATTGCATCTGTGGGTATCGTGCTTTCCATTTTCGGTATTTTCCTTGTGCGTACAAAAGAAGGCGCCACGATGAAACAATTGCTCGGCGCTTTGGGCAAGGGCGTTAATGTAAGTTCCGTCCTGATTGCCGTTTGCACGTTTGGTATTTTATATGTTCTTGGCATCACCAACTGGTTTGGTATTTCATTTTCTGTAATTTGCGGTTTGCTGGCCGGCGTTATCATCGGACAATCAACCGAGTACTACACCTCACATTCCTTTAAACCGACACAGAATGTTGCGGAAAGCGGAAAAACCGGCCCGGCAACTGTCATCATTTCAGGTCTTGGGTTGGGTATGATGTCCACTGCCATTCCCGTGCTGACCATTGGTTTAGCCATCATTCTGGCTTTCCTTTGCGCCATTAATTTTGATGTAGCCCACATGATGGATGCACATAATCTTAGCCTTGGTTTGTATGGCATCGGTATTGCTGCCGTGGGGATGCTTTCTACGCTGGGTATCACTTTGGCTACCGACGCTTACGGCCCCATCGCCGACAACGCAGGCGGTAACGCCGAAATGAGCAAATTAGGCCCCGAAGTCCGCAAACGCACCGACGCATTAGATGCTTTAGGTAACACCACTGCCGCCACAGGTAAAGGTTTTGCCATTGGCTCGGCGGCTCTGACGGCTTTGGCGCTGTTGGCTTCGTACATCGAAGAAATTAAAATCGGTTTGCAACATATCGGGCAAAATGTCATTTCTATTGTCATGCCCAATGGACAGACCATGGAAGTTGTCACAGAAAATGCGTCAATCATTGATTTGATGAATTATTATAAAGTCAACCTGATGAATCCCACTGTATTGATAGGCGTTTTCATCGGTTCGATGATGGCTTTCGTATTCTGCGGATTGACGATGAACGCCGTAGGTCGTGCAGCACAAAGTATGGTGGAAGAAGTACGCCGCCAGTTCCGCGAAATCAAAGGCATACTTACAGGCGAAGCTACTCCCGATTATGCCCGTTGTGTGGAAATATCCACCAGAGGCGCACAAAGAGAAATGTTGTTACCCTCGATTCTGGCTATTTTAGCGCCTATCGTCACCGGTGTTATCTTTGGTGTCCCGGGCGTCATGGGCCTGTTGGTAGGCGGTTTGGGCGCCGGTTTCGTTTTGGCTGTATTTATGGCTAATGCCGGCGGCGCTTGGGATAATGCCAAGAAGTATGTGGAAGAAGGCAACTTCGGCGGTAAAGGTTCGGATATACACAAAGCTACTGTAGTGGGCGACACCGTAGGCGATCCTTTCAAAGATACTTCGGGACCAAGTTTGAACATCCTGATCAAACTGATGAGCATGGTAGCCATTGTAACGGCAGGTTTAACCGTTGTTTGGACATTACTTGAATAGAAAAGAATTTAAGATGAAGAGTGAAGAATTAAAGATTTTCTTCACTCTTCTTTCTTTACTCTTCATGATATAGATGGGAAGTTTTGTAAAATGGATAGGCGGCGGTTTGGGCTGGGCATTTGGCGGGCCTTTAGGAGGCGTATTGGGTTTTATTGCAGGAACCGTATTTGACAGCCTTGAATTGCGTATATTTCGTAAGCCTGACGGAGAAACAACGATGGGCGATTTTGCAACCAGCCTGTTGGTGTTGATTGCAGCAGTCATCAAAACAGAAGGGCCTGTTGTGAAGTCTGAATTAGACTATGTGAAACAATTCCTGAAACAAAACTTTGGTGAGAAAGGAGCAGGAGAAGCGTTAATCCTGCTGAAAGAAATTCTGAAACAAAACATCCCGTTGGATGCTGTTTGCACACAAATCCGTAGCAATCTCGATTATTCATCGCGTTTGCAATTAGTTCATTTTCTTTATAATCTGGCAAATGCTGACGGACATTTGAGCGGAGCGGAGCAAAACATGCTCAACTATATCACCAATGGCTTGAGGGTTAGCGTAAGCGACAAACGTACGGTCGGAACGATGTTAGAACAAGACAATTCAGTTACAGCAGCTTATGAACTATTGGGAGTAGATCGCTCTACCAGCATTATCGACATCAAGAAAGCATACCGCAACTTAGCCATCAAATACCATCCGGATAAAGTGGCCTATCTTGGCGAAGAACTGAAGAAGGTGGCAAATGATAAATTCCAGCAACTGACCCGCGCTTACGAACTCATCAAAAAAGAAAGAAACTTTACGTAAGATCTGTTTACTTCCCCGGGCGCAACTTACGAACCTGCTCGCCGGCTTGCCAGATTTCCGATTCGCGCAGTTCTTTCAACTCTTTTCCCAGTTCGTCTCTGTAATTGGCGCCGCCTGTCGATTCGAGTACGCGCTGACATTCGCGTCCGTCTTTCACACGGGCGTAGAGATCTTCAAACACGGGCGTTACGGCTGCTGCAAAACGGGGACGCCAGTCCAAAGCGCCGCGCTGTGCGGTTGCCGAACAGTTGCTGTACATCCAGTCCATTCCGTTTTCATCCACTAAACGTATCAAACTTTGGGTGAGCTCTTCAACAGTTTCGTTGAATGCTTCGCTGGGCGAGTGTCCGTTGTCGCGCAGCACCTTGTACTGTGCATCCATGATGCCGGCTAAAGCGCCCATCAATACGCCGCGTTCGCCGGTGAGGTCGCTGTACACTTCCTGCTCAAAGGTCGTCGGGAACAAATAACCAGAACCAACGGCGATACCAATCGCCAGTGTGCGCTCCAATGCGCGTCCCGTAGCATCCTGAAATACCGCATAACTTGAGTTGATACCCGTTCCCGCCAGAAAATTGCGGCGCACGCTGGTACCCGAACCTTTGGGCGCTACCAAAATCACGTCCACATCTGCGGGAGGGATGACGCCGGTTTGTTCCTTATAGGTAATCGAGAAACCGTGCGAGAAATACAGGGCGTCGCCCGCTTTCAGACAGGGTTTCAGCGCAGGCCACAGAGCGCGTTGCGCTGCATCGGAAACTAAATATTGAATGATGGTTGCTTTTGCGGCGGCTTCTTCCACCGTGAAAAGCGTCTCGCCCGGCACCCAGCCGTCGGCTACAGCCCTGTCCCAGTCGGCTTTGAACTCCGGTGCCTGCCCGATGATGACGCTGAACCCGTTGTCGCGCATGTTGAGCGATTGAGCCGGCCCCTGCACGCCGTAACCTATCACGGCGATGACCTCATCCTTCAAAATCTCGCGAGCCTTACTTACAGGAAATTCCCCGCGCGTTACTACATCTTCTGTTACTCCGCCAAAATTTATTTTTGCCATTTGTTGATGAATTATCAATTTATATTATTGCCACAAAAGTACAAAAATATATCCATATTGATTTTTTTTTCAATTTCCTTGTGATTTTTTGCCAATAATTACGAATAATAAAGTATCATTATAATGATGTCTTTGTGTTTCTTTGTGTTTTATTTAATTTTGTTCAATGCCTTCCGGAAATATCAGTCAGGAGTTTATAACGTTTGTGGACAGCCACCGTAAGCTGATTTACAAGGTGTGCAGAATGTATTGCCGCAACGATGCCCAGATGAAAGATGTAGAGCAGGAAATATTGACGCAGTTGTGGACTGTTTTCCCAAAATACAACCATACATTCAGAGCGAGCACATGGATTTACCGTATTGCGTTGAACACGGCCATTTCGTATTATCGCCGCGAGAAGAAGCACATTTCACGTAGAACAGATATTGACCAATCGGTTTTTCTCCTTGCCGATGAATACGAACCGGACGATACGGAAGAGAAAATCCGCAGGCTATACGAACTCATGGAGCAGTTTTCGGAATTGGACAGAGCGTTGTTGCTTTTGTATCTTGACGAAAATTCGTATGAAGACATTGCCCGAGTGCTTGGAATAACCGTTACCAACGTAGCGGCCAAAATTAGCCGGCTCAAATTACGACGAGTCGGTGGTTAAGTTACAAAAGGAATTGGCATACATGAAGAAACGAACGTTACAATTTCGCAAGATAGAATATATGTCAGCCCCGATATTGATTGCAGTGGTTTTCCCTTTTTTGGAAAAGTTGATTAATCATCGTGACATTAGTTTGTATTCAGCGCAGTACATTCTGACGGTAATTGGCGGAAGTATTCTCGGTATAGCCATTGGAATATGGGGTTATCGTTCTTTCTACGACAAGCCTATCGCTTCAGCGGAAGCCCTGTTGAAATCCATTGCTGAATTTGAAGAATAAAATGACTTGAGATGATGCTCCACATTATACGATAATATGATTTTACGCAGATATACAAAAATCATAAAGATTTCGATGAGAAACTAATTATTTCGATTGATCAGATTTACAACTACTTTTAGTATCGGAAACATTTAAAAAACCTGTTTTTATACGCCCGTCATAGCCCCAATTGACAAATTATCGTTCAGTGGACAAATGGGGGAAAATCGCGCAGGCGATATGTTGCCGATTGACTATGAACTGAAAGATAAATAAGCGAAGCAAGGTACAACCGAATGATAAATACACTGCAACACAACGAGCGGTTTGGCGCAACGGCGGCAGTAGCCCCGCGGAAAGTTTTGTGCGGACATGAACGGAAGCAGCCCGCAGAACGTTTAGTGTCCTCCGTCGTCCGTTAAGTGCAAGCGTCGAGAGCGTTGTCGAAAAAGTATTACGTTTTGAGAGAGAAGTTTATCTTCTGCGCTTTTTTTGCAGCCCGATAAAAATTTTTGCATAGTAGTATTTTTGATTACTTTTGCAGCATAATATAAAATAAAAAATATGGAAGCAGTATTATATCAAAAGCCACTAAATTCGGCACAGTTGTTTGTATTGCAGACGCTTGCAATAACGAAAGGCAATCAGGAAAAAGAAGAATTAACTTCTTTGTATCTTGATTATATTCAGCGAAAAATGGATGCAGCAACAGACAAATGGTGGAAAGATAATAACATGACCAATGAAAAATTGGACGAAATGTTAAACACCCACTACAGAACGCCGTATAAATAATGAGAATTGTTTTAGATACAAATTGTTTATTGGTTGTTTTGCCTGTGAGTTCTCCTTATCGTTGCTTGTGGGACGCATTTCGACAAAAAAGATTTACATTGTGTTACACAACTGAAATGTTACAAGAATATGAAGAACTTATGTTACGTTTTTACCCGCTTGAGTTTGTCTCATTAACGGTAGAAATGTTACTTAAATCGCCAAATATTATTCAGACAATCCCATATTACAAATGGAATTTCATTTCTGTCGACCCCGATGACAACAAATTTGTAGATTGCGCACTCAATGCAAGCGCAGATTACATTGTTACAAACGACAAACACTTCAATGTGTTGAAAAATGTTGATTTTCCAAAAATAGACATCATTAATATTGATACTTTCAAAACAATAATTTCGATACTTTGATGAATTGAAAATACCGAGACAAAACAAATGCACTGACAGCCAACGAGCGGTTTGGCGCAACGGCGGCAGTAACCTCGCAGAAACTGCCGTGCGAATACGAACGGAAGTAGACCGCAACAAGTGTAGTGGAAATAGAAGCAATTCGTGAAATACTCAAAAGAAATTCTTTTATTTCCGCGTAATTCCCTCTCATCTGCGTTATCCGCGTTCAATTCCTCAAAAATATTTAAAAAAAAACTATCTGTGCTGTAATTTGGCGCATCATGTTGTTATCTTTGCACAATATAAATTACACCGACATAAAATAAATAATCCCTAT
>Ga0082212_10005410_pt1 | contig 17414 bp, 15 predicted proteins | sample TergutNt197P3_FD_71548 | JGI IMG/M metagenome (GOLD analysis project Ga0082212, IMG submission 71548) | Neocapritermes taracua P3 segment gut microbial communities from Petit-Saut dam, French Guiana - Nt197 P3 | ecosystem: Host-associated > Arthropoda: Insects > Digestive system > Gut ... | reverse complement strand
GGGCCCGGGACAAAGGCGCAACGCGCCGACGCCCGGGGTAAGGGAATAAAAACATACAGCCGCCCTGTAAGGGCAAGGCAATATGGCACAGTGGTTTATGATCGTTTGTAGTCGTTTAACTTCGGAATCCGGGTTAATTTGAACAATTCTTATAAAATAAAGGATATTGGCCATGTCAAAAACTGATAAAAACAGGATTTACGGAATTAAAACAAATATCAGCGAAAGTGATGCAAAATTGTTTTGGAACAAAAGGGCAAATAAATACGATGCAAATAACCCTTATGTTACAATTAAACTGGGTGACCGGCATCCGGAACGCGCGCGTCAATGGGATGAATATGAAAAGAAGCATGTTTTGCCTCAATTAAAAATTACACATGATGACATTGTTCTTGATATCGGTTGCGGGGTTGGCAGGTTGTCTGAAAAAATCATTCCCGAGTGCAAATTTTATCTCGGTACGGATTTTGCCGGAGAATTACTGGAATTGGCAAATAAAAGAATATATCACCCGAGAAAAAACTATGTTTTTGCACAGATAGCATTACAGGATATTTCCGAAAACAACAAACAGATACCACTCGATAAAGGAAAATATACTATTTCTATTATTGAAGGCGTTTTCCCGTTTATTAATGATAGTCAAATACAGTCCTGTTTGTGCAGTATTCTTACTGTCATGGCTGAGACATGTAGGATATTTATCGCCAATCCGGTTGGGATCAAAGAGAGGCTAACACTGAAAAATTTTTTCTCTGATGAGCTTGAGGCCGAATATAGTGTAATATACCGAACAGAAGAGGAATATATGGAACAATTTGCTATTTTGTCAGAGAATGGATTTCGGCTTTCTGATCGTGGAAATTTTATGGTAGAAACTGCAAACAACAATGAAACAAAAAGGATTTACCATATTTTTACGAGAAATTGATTTTCATATGATACGATATGTAGTGGAAAACGATACTATTATGCCTATTATTAAATGAATAAAACAACCCACACGACTGACGCGAAAAGCGTTGATAAAAATCCGGCGAAAACAACGCCTGAATCGGAAAACGAAAAGTTCCGGATCGGTAATATTCTTTTTCCGCTATTTTTCGTTGAAAGAAAAATACGGTTCGCTTATTTCTCGTCGATTCTTGCTTTCGTTCTGGCGCTTTTTTTCCTATCGCCCCTTGATTATTATTTAAACAACTCGTCGGAATTTATCATAGGAATCGGCGACATCATTTTACCGTTCCTTTTGATTTGTCCGGCTTTAATCGCGATGGCTGTATTTTTCCCGCCGTTAGTAATAAGAGGCGATAAACTTAACGCCATATCGCTTTTATTGTGCGGATTGACCGCCGCGTTATATTTCCAGGCGCTGTTTTTAAACGGGGAAATGATTTTATTGGACGGCGGAGTATCGAATTATTCCGAATGGAATGCCGCGCACATTCTAAACCTGTTAATCTGGCTGGCAATAACGTTTTTACCGTTATACGCATGGAATTACCAGCGCAGCGGAAAAACTTCCAAAAATATAAAGTGGGAAAGCGTAGTAATCTGCGTTTCAATTATTATTTTGGGAATGCAGTCAGCCGGTGTTATCGCGGCAATAACAAGATATAACCCCGGAGACGTTAAAAACACCAGGTACTATCTTTCTTACGATAAATCGTTTGAATTATCTTCCCACGAAAATATTTGCGTATTTTTACTGGATAATTATGATGTTATTTTTATGAAAAAAACGCTGGAATTATATCCGGAATTATATGAAGAGCTGGACGGATTTACGTTTTACGAAAACAATATTTCGATATACAAATATACAAATCCAAACACAACATATTTATTAACCGGGCATTATACCGAAATATCTGACGAATTCGTGAAGTTTGGCGAAGCATGGGCGCGTCGCGGGTATATTGATAAATTGCGTGAAAACGGCTGGCGAGTAATGCTGCTTCCCTCAATTTCTTCCACTGTGCAGGTTTATGAGCGGCTAATAGGCAAAGCGGATAATCTTCTCCAAAACGAAAATCCGCCGAAGCTGAATAGAAAATCCGCAACTGAAATCCTCCTGAATTTTTCATTTGAAAAAATATTGCCATATCTGCTTAAGTTTCATTTTCGAACCGACCGTTTCGGCGCGTCATTTAATAATTATTTTTTGGACTGGGGTTTTGAAGATTCGCTCCTTCCCAGTGTTAGCCCCGCAACGGACATTACTTTTTACAACAGGCTAAAAACAACCGGTTTACCAATCCAAAACGAAAGTAAAACATTTACGTTCACGCATTTAAATTCTGCGCATGACGGCGGTTATCGGTTTAACGCGGAAAGCGGTGAAATTGAAAAAGGCGGCAATTTTAACAATATTGAAGCGGGCCGCGCTAGCCTTGCTATTTTAAATGAATATTTTTCTCAAATGAAAAAACTTGGCATTTATGACGCGTCGACAATAATTATCATGGCCGATCACGGTCGCGTCCCCGCGGAGGCATATCATGAAACTGACTATAAACTAACCGGCGCGATTACTGCAACGCTGATGATCAAGCCGAAAAATACCCGTGGAAAACTGGAAACGGATAAAACATCCGAACTTTCACATAAAAATTTCGGCGCGAGTATTCTTGAATTCGCAGGTCTGCCACGTGAAGAATTCGGATTATCTTATTTTGACGTTATTAATAACCGGATTCCCAAAACCAGGGAATTTATTCTTGAGAGATGGGGCATTGTTAGATTTAATCCTAAAGGAATATATATAATAAACGGCGACGCGAATGATTTTAATAATTGGAAATACGTGCCGTATGAAAGCGAGTAGATGGTTAACTCTGAAATAACAAAATGTGTAAAAGCAGGCGATTACAATGCCGATATCGCGTCGCGGATCCGCAGGGGCTTCCATGAATTGAACGTGCCCTCGGCGTCATTACGGGTTCTTTCTACAGATGGTAGCCGCCTCACGGCGGCTTGCCGTGAGCCATCGTTAATGTAACTTGAATATGAAGTGGGCATTTTTGATGGACGCGGGCTTTGCCCGCATCGTTAATTATACGCCGACGGGGACGCCCGCGCTCCCAGGTCTGCCCAATTCATATTCAAGTTACAGGCAAGAAAAATGTTCTGCAAACGGCAGACATCAGTAAATCCATCCTCGATATCAACGCAACCGTTTGCTGGATTTTATTGAAGCCCAAAAAGGACTGCGCCTGGGATAATTGCCGGCGGTATCAATCCCAATCCCACCAGCCGTTCCGCCAGCCTCCACGCCGCCCCCTGCCCCAACCTTTCGAATCAGGAATATCCTGACCTGGATTCGTAATTTGAGTTTTGCCACGCTGCTGCTGCTGTTGCGGTTCGCCGGTCTGGGGCGTTGGCATATCGTTTGACGCAGGTGGTTGTTCGTTTATAGATGGTGGCAAGTCCATGTTTGACGGCGCTTCTGTCTGCGTTTCGCCGGATCGGTTTACGGACGGCTCGACAGGGATAGCCATAATCGGAATCGGGTGCGATAACGCGAGATACTCGTTTTTTTCAAACCGTTTTATGCTCACCCGAAGCGTCCTGCTACTGCCGTATTGTTCGAATATCTCACGCAGATTTTGCTCGATTTTTGCGATTTTAACGTGCGAATCATTTGCCACAACAAACTGCATCGTCGCGTTGTTCAGCCAGCCGTTGTTGTCGAGGCGATTCAGCAGGCGGTGGTACGCTTCGGTAAACGAGAGGTTTTTATATGACATGCCCTGAATCAGGTTTTCACCTTCCGCATTCAAGCCCTCGACGCTCAACACCCTGTCGAATCTGTTGACCACAATCTTTATGGAGGGGTTTACCGACAACTCAACGTACGTTGCGGGGATTTGATAAAGGGTAAACCCCAGCCCCGCGATCAAAATGAAAACGGCCGAACAGGCGATAATCGCTCTTTTAAGCGAGAAAAGGCGGGAATGGCGCACTGTTATGACATCGCCAATCTGCCAGGACGCATCACGGGGGTACGAGGCAAAGCTGCCGTCGTTTTTCAAAACATGCGCGGTGTCATGATCAAGTTGTACGATTACTCCCTTACTCATCTATAACCCCATCCTTTTTATCGACCGGAAGAAACGATTGCAGTCCCGGATACGCTCCCATTTGTATAATACAGAGCGTGGCTATGTATTTTCGATATTTCTCTAATATTTTGCCTGAAACGCCGTAAATCTCGCACATTTCCTTTGCAGGCATCCTGCGTTTTTCAAACAGCGTCTTTCGCCATGCCTCGTTCTTCATAATCAACGCGGCTATATATTGGCATTGGCCGCGTGTACGCTTCCGCTTGGGACATAACGCGGCAAGTTCGGCAAATGAAGCGTTCCACGCCGAAAGCATATCGGCCACTTCCTCAATCTCAAGACGCAGGGACGCCCGCTCAAGACGGCGCTCATGTTCTCTTATTGAAAGACTCGTTTCCCAATCCATCGCCCCTTCGCTTTCGGCATGTTCTGTAAGCATGGGAACATTGCGGATCGTGTGCCGCTGTTCCGCCCGGAAGTCGTCAATCAGCCTGTTGCGTATGGCGGTTTTAGCAAATGATAGAAACGCGCCCTTATTCGCCTGGTACGCCGCCACGCTGTCAGCGAAAGCAAGCATGGCGAGCGTAAGGGCATCCTCCCGGGATTGCCGCCCGGCACGGCATTCCGCGACGCATTTCTTAATGAATGGGAGAAAGTCTTTAATCAGTTCATTCATCTTCCGGCGATCGTTCTGCGCGTCAAAAATAAGTTTTTCAATGTTCTCAATCAATGCCATATCCCCGCCCGGACGTTGATTTTAGCGTGAAATTTCACAAAAAGGCAACGTTTACGTGCAAAACATGGGATCGCGGACGTCCCCGCCGACGCGAAAAAGACTTTTTGCAGGCGCTCAGAGCCGCAGATTCCATTTTAATGATTTCGAGTTCGTATAACAAATTTTCGTATCACCCCCGCTTCCCGCATGCACGGTTCGTACTACTGCAATGTGAGAAAAAAACGTTAAGGAGGCTATGATGATGAAATCCATCACGAAACTTTTTATTACAGTATGCGTGGCATTAACAATAATCGCGGGTTCGGTTATCACGTTCGCCGAATCGCAATATTCAACGCCTGCCGAAGCCGTAGCCGGATTGACCGCGCGTGACGCGCAGTCCGTCATTGATGAGCGCGCGCGGACGGGCAAAACCTACGGCGCCATTGCAAATGAGGCAGGCGTGCTTGATGAGTTTAAAACGGAAATGCTGAAGATTAGAAAGGATATGCTAACCGCGCTTGTCGCCGCCGGAACCATGACACAAAAACAGGCGGACGAAATTTTTATCCGAATTATTGACAATATGTCGGTTTGCGCCGGCGCGGGAACAGGTTGCGTTTTGTATGGCGCCGGTCGTGGAATGGGAACTGGTCGCGGAATGGGCGCCGGTCGTGGGAGGGGCGCCGGTCGCGGAATGGGCGCCGACCCATGGAGTATAAGTGCGGAGTTTTACGAAATTGCAAATGGCTGTCGGACGGCTGAATTACCGTGAATTTTAACGGAGATCAGTGGATTTTAAAAATTTTCTGATTTTTTCAGATTTCTATTTTACCCATATATTATTGAAAAAAAGCTGTGGCGGAGGAAGTAGGATTCGAACCCACGAGGGACTTTCGCCCCTAACGATTTTCAAGACCGCCGCCTTCAACCACTCGGCCATTCCTCCGTGTTTGCCCGGATATTATGCCTGTTTCACGACAATTTGCAAGTTGCATTGTATTTTTGGGGTGCGCGATGTAAAAGTTTAAGACATGGAAGCCATGGAAGCCATGGGAGCCATGGGAGCGCCGGCGTCCTCGCCGGTCGTGTAATAAATAAATGGGGCGCAATAAATCGCGCCGCTACTTATGAAGCGCGCCATTGGCGCGCGTTTGTTATTTACACGACCGGCGAGGACGCCGGCGCTCCCATGTCATTTCCCATGGCGCTTTACTTTTTGACGGGCCGGATGTACGCGTACCAGTAGCTTATGCCGACGAATACCATGCCGCCTATGATATTTCCGATTGTGGCGGGCAGAAGATTCTTTACCAGAAAATTTCCCCATGTAAGACCTGACAGGTTAACGCCCGCTGCCGCAGCAATCTCCGGAACACCGCTGAACAGAATACCTGTAGGAATGAAATACATATTGGCGACGCAGTGTTCAAAACCCAGTGTGACGAAAGCCATGATCGGAAAAAATATTGCGAAGATTTTACCTATGGTTTGACGTGATGAAGCCGCCATCCAAACCGCGATGCAGACCAGCCAGTTACAGCCGATGCCGCGCCATAGAACTTCGGCGAAAGACAGGCTGACTTTTGTGTTCGCGACTTTCACCGCTGTGGCGCCAAGCCCGTAATCTCCCGTTTTCCAAAGACCGGAATAATAAAACAGGAGCATAATCAGAAGCGAACCTGCAAAATTTGCCAGGTAAACTATTATCCAGCGCTTGACCAGGTTCGACCATGTAATTTTTCCCGTCAGGGCGCTGGAGACCATAAGGTTGTTGCCGGTGAAAAGTTCCGCGCCGGCGATTACAACCATCATCAGGCCGCAGCTGAAGACCGCGCCGCCCAACAGCTTGGAAATACCCGTACCGACTATCGCCGCCGCGTCAAAGGTAACGGTGGATGAAAGCATTCCCCCAAACCCGATGTACGCGCCCGCCAGAATCCCCAACACTACTACCGCCGGTATATTCATGGTCGCCTTGGCGACGCCTGTCACCTGGTCAAAGGTTTCCGCGATGGCCTTCGGCGCCTTGTCGTCGATAACAGGCGCTGGAACAGCGGGAGGTGGGACGGTTTTTTCTTTTTCAGACATACATCATCTCCTTACATATATTTAATTGCTTTTCAAAACCAAATATTATATCTCAATAGCGCATCAAAAGTATAGATGCTTTTGGCGTATGTCAGACATAGGAAGCGCTTGACATGGAAGCGCAGGCGTAATGCTCAAAAATTAAAAATGGGGATATTCTCTTTTATTGATACCCTTGACTTGCCTGTATCGTCAAATTAGACTTTCCCGGAATATAGAAAGGCGGGGCATCTATGGGCAGCATAGGAACGCAGGAAATTATCGTAATTTTTATTATCGCGCTGATAGTATTCGGCCCGCGCAAACTGCCTGAAATCGGCAAGACCATAGGCAAAGGACTGGCCGAATTTAAAAAGGCGTCAAACGAATTGCGGAATACATGGGAAGAAGAAGTAAAAGTCGATAAAGAAAACGCTTCTCTTAAGAGCGCCATTTCCGATAGTACGGGCAATCTGTCCGATATCGTTAATGATGTGAAAGGCAGCGTGTCGGAAATTGTCGGCGATATTAATAAATCCGTCGATAACGCGGTTTCCGCAGCCATACAGGAAGAACCGCCAAAATCATAAAATGGGAAAATCAGACGAAATAGCAAACACGGACGGCACGGATAACTCCGAAGAATCCGGCAGGATGTCCTTTCTGGATCACCTTGATGAACTCCGGAAACGGTTGATACGCATCGCCATTTACCTTGCGGCCGGATTTATCGCGGGTTTTTATTTCTCGCATGATCTTTACAACTTTATCTCGGAGCCTATAAAGCATACCGTCGAAAGCGTCGGCGGAACGCTTATCTTCACAAATCCCACGGCTGCTTTCATGACATCCATGAGGATAGCGCTGCTGGCAAGCGTTATACTGACTCTGCCGCTTACGCTCCTTGAAGTATGGAAATTCATTTCTCCCGGACTATACCGGCGGGAAAAAAAATATGCCATCCCGTTTGTCCTGTCTTCGATACTGCTTTTTCTCAGCGGAGTGACGTTCTGCTATAAAATCGCGATGCCAGGCGCGTTCAAGTTTCTGATTGAATGGGGCGAGATGTTTGACAACGTTACGCCCACGATCAAGATCGACGAATACCTTGATTTGGCAACAACAATGCTGCTCGGTTTCGGGCTTGTTTTCGAAATGCCCGTAATAGTGGCCTTTCTCGCCATTTTCGGCCTGGTCAGCGCACGTTTTCTCTGGAAAAAATTCGACTATGCCCTGGTAGGGATCGTCATTCTGGCAGCGATACTCTCTCCAACCGGAGACGCCTTTAATCTAATGCTCTGGTCGGCGCCGATGGTGCTTCTTTACCTGATAAGCATTGGCATTGCGGCCATTATAGGCGCCCGGCGCAAGAAGAAAGGGCTGGTTTAATTACCATTGAAGGGAATCTCTGAAAACTCCAAAATTAAAGCTTGTGACCGGGACAAAAGCGGAGTTTACATCAGAGGTAAATAAGCATTTTGTCGAGGGAGCGTAACGCGGAGTTTGGGGTTTTCAGAGGTTCCATTAACCTCTACGGACAGTTGTTTCTTACCTTCACAAAAATCGGCGCTTTCACCATAGGCGGCGGCTACGCCATGCTGCCCCTGATAGAAAAGGAAGTGGTGGAGCGGAAAAAATGGGTTGAAGCGAAAGAGTTCCTCGATATGGTCGCCCTTTCCCAGTCGCTGCCCGGAATTTTCACGGTAAATCTCTCCATTCTTACAGGCTATAAACTGAAAAAGACGCTTGGCGGCGTCGCGGCCACTTTGGGTACGATACTTCCTTCTTTTTTAATCATTTTACTGATAGCCGCGTTTTTCAGACATTTCAATGAAAATATCTACGTCGTCAAAGCGTTCAAAGCTATCCGCCCAACGGTAGTCGCGCTAATAGCCGTACCTGTTTTCAAGGCGGCAAAAGAAGCCGGGGTAAATCTGAAAACCGTGATTATTCCCATAGCCACAGCCTTTCTTATCTGGCATTTCGGCGTTTCGCCGATTTACGTCGTCATCGCGGCGGCGGTTGGCGGCATCTGTTTTATGAAATTTAGAGATCGTAATGTTCTTGCAAAACCCTTGGGAGCGCGGCCTTCTAGCCCGCAAATCCTTAAAAAATGCGGGCAGGATGCCCGCGCTCCCGGCAAAACCGAAGGTTTTACAAGAACATCTCGCAGGAAGAAATAAAAAATCATGATCTACCTGCAACTTTTAGTTTCATATCTGAAAATCGGCCTGTTCGGGTTCGGCGGCGGATACGCGATGCTATCGCTTATCCGGCACGAAATAGTCGAAAAACATTCCTGGCTGACAAGCGTTGAATTTACCGATATTGTGGCGGTTTCGCAGATGACGCCCGGGCCTATCGGAATTAATTCCGCGACCTATATCGGCTACACGGTGACAGGCAGCGTTTGGGGTTCCGTAGTCGCCACCGTCGCCGTCTGCATGCCTTCTTTCGCTATCTTTTTATGTATCGCTCGGGCTTACGCGAAGTTCAGTTCAAACAGATACGTCGAAAGCGCTTTTTCCGTACTCCGCCCAGTGGCGGTAGGGTTGATTGCCGCCGTCGTTCTTCTGCTCCTGAATTCCGAAAATTTTACAGGCGTTGGGAGCATACTGATTTTCGCATGCGGTTTTGTTCTGACTAAATTTCTGAAAGTTCATCCCATACTTTTAATAATTCTGGCGGGAGCCGCGGGGATAATTTTTTATTAATCAGCGTTTTCTTAAGATATTAGTTAATAATTTACATATTTCGACCGATTTATGGTTATAGAAAGAAATTAGGGAGTGGATAAATATATGGATGTCAGTGATAAGTTTGCTTTCGACAATGTAATTGACTGGATTAAGTCAGGAAAACTCCGGCTTCCGGCTTATACCCCCGCAACCCTTAAAATACTTGGAAAGAGCAATATTGAGACGGATATCGCCAGCCTTGAACGGATGATTCTTGACGATCAGGTTCTCGCGTTAGAAGTGCTGCGCATCGCCAATTCTCCCTTTTACAGCTCGGTTTCGCACATTACCACCGTCCGCACCGCGATTGTTCGTCTGGGAGTGGAAATAGTAAAGCGTATTGTCATTCTGGTTTCTGAACGCGCCCGTTACAGATCATGGTTTCCTGATCTGAATAAAATAATGGTTCATTTGTGGCTGCACGTCAGCACGACCGCGATGTCGGCGCAATGGCTGGCCCAGCGTCTGCGCATGAAAAGCATACAGGAGGTATGTTTCCTGGGCGGTCTGCTGCACGACTTCGGCAAGCTGGCCGTTATCTGCGCAATTGATGAAATGCGTAAAACGAGAAACATAGAAAAAACAATGTCCGAGGAGGCGCTCCAGGAATTTATCGCGGAGAATCATTGTCAAATCGGCTACGATATTATGAAACGCTGGGATATCCCCGATGTTTACTGTCAGATAGCCCGCGACCATCATAAAGAGGAGTTTGCCGCTGAAGATTTGTCATTGGTAATAGTGCGGCTGGCGGACAACAGCAGCACGTTGTCAAATGAAGATCAGCCTGCGCACCTTCTGTCCGAGGCCCCCGAGGCGCAGGCGCTGAACATCGAAGAATCCACTCTGCAGGAATTGCAGAAAATACTTGGAATACACAGGTCAAATGCGGCATAGTATTTTTGTTTTACAGAGGAGGTTCTTGCAAAACCTCCAGTTTTGCCGGGAACGCGGGCATTCTGCCCGCATTTTTCAAGGATTTGCGGACAAGATGTCCGCGCTCCCAGGGGTTTTGCAAGAACCTCAGAGTTATTCTTTTGCAGAGAACGGCCGATGATCAGGTTCACGGGCAATTTATTGATAGTTGACAGCGATTTAAATAATCGTGAACTGATACGCCGCCAGCTGTCTGATCGCGGGTTTAACGTTTTTTGTGCCGGCAGCGGCAATGAAGCGCTGAATCTGGTCAAAAACAACCCGGTTGATCTCATCCTGCTCGATATCGATATGCCCGGCACAACCGGTATTGACGTATTGAAGAATCTGCGTAACGCGTTCACATCTTTGCATATTCCCATTATCGCAGTAATCGATGATTCACAAGCCGCAGCGGTATTGCTGGGCGCGGGCGCAAATGACTATGTGACAAAGCCGATTGATTTTCCCGTTGTTCTCGCCAGCATACAGGCGCAGCTGGAAAGAAAGCATACGGAAGAAACCCTTCGTAAAAGCGATGAACTTTACACCCTGGCGATGGGCGCGGCAAACGACGGACTCTGGGACTGGGATATTGAAGCGGGCAGAATCTATTTCTCGCCAAGATGGCAGTTCATGATAGGCGAAGAAGAAGGTTCCGTCGGCGACAGACCCGACGAATGGTTCGGCCGCATTCATCCGGATGATGTCGAACTTTTGCGTAAAGAAATTAACGAGCACCTCGACGGTACGACATCGCATTACGAAAGCGAATACCGGATTTTGCACAAGAACGGCGATTATCTGTGGATGCTTGGGCGCGGCAAGGCGCTCCGTGACGAAAACGGCAAGGCATACCGCATGGCAGGCTGGCAAACCGACATTACACGCGGCAAGTTAATTGATTTTCTTACCGGACTCCCCAACAGATCGCTTTTTCTCGACCGTCTGGCCAGGTCGTTTGAAAGCGCCGACATAGGAAGAGAACGAACGCTGGCGCTGGTGCATATTGATCTGGACAACTTCAAACTGATAAACGACAGTCTGGGGCACATTGTCGGCGATCAGATGCTTGCCGCCGTCGCCCGGCGGCTGGAAAAATCCGTGCATTCCGTCGACTTGTCCACGCCGGAGGAACGCCGCACCATTGCCAGGCTGGGAGGCGACGAATTTATCGTCCTCGTTGACAGCGCGGCCACCCCAATGGATGTAATACTTATTACCAATAAAATTCTCGCGGACGTTGGCGCGGCTTTTTGCGTGGAAGGCCAGGAACTATTCCCGGCGGTCAGCATCGGCATCGCGTTTTACAACAGCACCTACCTGAGTCCAGACGCCCTGCTGCAGGACGCCGATATGGCCATGCACAGCGCCAAACTAGCCGGTAAAGGACGCTTTGAAATCTTTGACGCGAAAATGCGCACGGCTTCGGCCGATCGTTTGCAGCTCGAAGCCGAATTCCGTCATGCCCTTGAGCGCAACGAGTTTGAGCCTTACTACCAGGCCATCGTTTCAATGAAAACCGGTCGAATATACGGCTTTGAAGCCCTGGTGCGCTGGCGGAATCCGTCAAGAGGGATAGTCTCTCCCATGGATTTTATCCCGCTGGCTGAAGAAACCGGCCTGATAATTCCGTTGGGAAAATATATGCTCGAAACCGCATGCCGTCAGACCGGTATTTGGCAAAATCGTTTCAGGGAAGATCCACCGCTGAGTATCAGCGTGAATCTCACGGCAAGAGATTTTCTGCAAAGAGACCTTCTGGTGCAATGCCACAACTTATTGAATGACGGTACGATAACGCGAGGCAGCCTTGTTCTCGAGGTGACGGAAGGCACCCTTATGCAGGACTATGACTCGGCCGTCAGGATGATGCGCAGACTAAAGGATATGGGCATCCGTATATCGATGGATGATTTCGGCACGGGTTATTCTTCCCTTTCATATCTTCACAAGCTCCCGTTCGATAACCTGAAAATCGACCAGTCTTTTATTTTCCGGTTTGAGGAAGACAGCGAAATAGTGCGCACGATTCTCCTTATGGGACACGCTCTTGGCCTGAGAGTTGTGGCCGAAGGCGTGGAAACCCTGAACAATGTCAATGATCTCACAGCGCTGGAATGCGATTACGGGCAGGGATACTATTTTTCAAAGCCTGTTCCCGCCGCGGAAGCCACGGCGCTGCTGGAAAAACAGGAAAACGCCGCGATATTCATTCCTTCCTAGCTAAATGACAACCACAGGCAGAACTCACAATTACGACGAAGACAAGATCAAATCGCTGTCGTCGCTGGAACACATCCGAAAACGCTCCGGAATGTACATCGGACGAGTCGGCGACGGATCGGATTACGACGACGGCATTTATATTCTGCTGAAGGAAGTAATCGATAATTCCATAGATGAATACATCATGGGATACGGTGACCGTATTTCTATACGTCTCGAAGGCGCGCGCACCACGGTGCGCGACTACGGCCGCGGCATACCGCTCGGTAAGGTTATTGAATGCGTCTCGCGCATCAACACCGGCGCAAAGTACAGCGATGAGGTTTTCCAGTTCAGCGTCGGTCTCAACGGCATCGGAACAAAAGCAGTCAACGCCCTTTCATCGCGCTTCGAGGTGCGTAGTTATCGCAACGGCGAGTTTGCCGGAGCGGCGTTTAAACAGGGAAAACTGATTGATGAACAAAAAGGGACGGCGAATGAACCGGACGGCACGTTCGTCTGCTTTGAACCCGACCCGGAAATTTTCAGCGCGGTTTCTTTTTCAGAAGAACACGTCGAGCGCCGGCTGAAACTTTATTCATTCCTTAACGCCGGGCTGAAGATCGATTACAACGGGCGCATCTTCATTTCGCGTAACGGCCTTCGCGATCTGCTCAAAGATGAAGCCGCGGACGAGATGATCTATCCGCCGCTGCATTTTCAGTCAAAGACTCTGGAATTCGCTTTCAGCCACACGCAGCGATTCGAGGAAACGTTCCTTTCATTTGTCAACGGTCAATATACATCGGACGGCGGTTCGCATCTGAGCGCATTCCGTGAGGGACTTGTAAAGGGATTCAACGAATTCGCAAAAAACCGTTTTGACGGCGATGACATTCGCGAAGGGATGGTCGGCGCCGTTTCTGTACGGCTGAAAGATCCGGTATTTGAATCGCAGACGAAGAACAAACTAGGCAACACGGAATTACGCGGCGAACTTGTCGGAAAGGTGCGCGAAACGGTTGCCGACCTGCTGCACCGCAATCCCGATGCCGCGGAAGCCGCGATCGAAAAGATTCAGGAGACGGTCAAACTTCGCAAAGAGCTTCAATCGATAAAAAAGATGGCGCGCGAACGGGCGCGAGCAACATCGATACGAGTGCCGCAGCTTAAAGATTGCAAAAACCATTTTCGCAAGCACTCGGGCACGGGCGCAAATACGATGCTTTTCATAACCGAGGGTCTGTCAGCCGCAGGCTCCATTACAAGCTGCCGCGATGTTGCCACTCAGGCGGTTTTCACAATGCGCGGCAAACCGCTGAACGTCTGCGGACTCCAGCGTGACGTAATGTATAAAAACGAGGAACTTTACAATCTTATGCGAAGCCTCGATATAGAAGATTCATTGGAGCGTCTGCGTTACGGCAAAATAATCCTGGCTACCGACGCCGATGTTGACGGCCTTCACATACGAAATTTGCTTCTGACATTTTTTCTCCGCTTTTTTGAGCCGATTGTAGAGGAAGGCTTTGTTCATATTCTGGAAACGCCGCTTTTCCGGGTAAGAAATACAAAAAAGACTACATATTGCTATTCCGAAACGGAGCGCGACGAAGCAGTCCGGGAAACACGTGGAGCGGAGATCACTCGCTTTAAGGGACTCGGCGAGATTTCACCTTCGGAATTCAAGCATTTCATCGGCGCTGAAATGCGTCTTCACCAGGTGCGCATGAACAACCGACGCGCGGTTCCGGCAATACTCGGCTTTTACATGGGACGCAACACGCCGGAGCGCCGCCAATACATAATGAACCATCTTGTCGTAGACGCGGAATCATGACCTGCAATGTGCGCGACATAAAAGTTCCGGCCATGGGAGCCATGGGAGCGCAAGCCATGGGAGCGCCGGCGTCCTCGCCGGTCGTGTAAATAATAAATGCGCGCCAATGGCGCGCTTCTAATGTAGGGGCGCGATTTATCGCGCCCCATTTATTTATTACACGACCGGCGAGGACGCCGGCGCTCCCATGGCTTGCGCTCCCATGGCTGGAACTCTTATGTCGCGCGTCCTGACCGGCGGCTTGTATTTACGAAATTCCACAGTAAAATCAATACCTGGATTGTTTTGGAGTGCGCAATGGCGTTACCACAGGAAAATGAATATTTTACTTACGCGGACTATTTGACGTGGGATGATGGCAACCGCTATGAATTGATTGACGGTTATGCTTATCTAATGTCGCCCGCACCGTCTTTTCTCCACCAGGAGGTGTTGGTTAATTTGCTTACAAAATTAGCCAACCATCTTGAGGGCAAGCCGTGCAAAGCACTGCCCGCGCCGCTTGATGTGCGCCTTAATCCGGAAGGGGACGACGATACGGTTGTACAGCCTGATATTACGGTTATTTGCGACGAAAGCAAAATCACCAAAGATGGTATTGTCGGCGCGCCCAATCTGGTAGTGGAAATTCTTTCCCCTTCAACGGCGGTATATGACCGTGTGGTAAAAATGCAAAAATACCTGAAATTCGCGGTTCCGGAATACTGGATTGTTGATCCGGAATTGAAAACAATTCAGGTTCATTTGCTGCGGGGAAATGAATACATCATTCGCGTTTACGCTATCGGTAATACAATTGAGTCGGAAGCCCTGCCGGGGTTTTGTTTCGACCCGACGGCAATCTTTCCATAGATTTTTTAATTATCCTGACTTATTTTCAATTAAACCATCTTGTTGTGGATGCTGAATCATGACCGACGATCACAAACCTATGTCGCTTTTTGAAATAATTGAATCGGCGCCGACGGATGTGGACAAACCGGTTGAAAAAAAAGAGACGGTGGAAAACAGCGATATCATGGAAATTCCGGGCGAACCGCCGTCCGCGGTACAGTCTTCGGCTACGATTGCGGACACCATAGGCTACGGCCCCCTGAAACGGCTGATGGATCAAAACTTTCTTCAGTACGCCGCCTACGTCATCCGCGACCGCGCCATTCCGGATATCGACGACGGGCTGAAACCCGTTCAGCGCCGCATCCTTTATTCCCTGCATGAAAACGACGACGGGAAATTTATCAAGGTCGCCAATATCGTCGGATACTGCATGCAGTTCCACCCGCACGGCGACGCGTCCATAGGCGAAGCGCTTGTATCATTGGCCAATCGCAGCGGATTTATCGACCGTCAGGGGAATTTCGGAAATATAATAACCGGCGACCCGGCAGCCGCGCCGCGTTACACGGAATGCCGTCTTACGGGGCTGGCGCGCGCTGAACTCTTTTACGACGAACTGACCGAATTTATCCCAAGCTACGACGGTCGCAAAAAAGAACCTGTGACGCTTCCGGCGAAAATTCCCGTTCTGTTGATGCTCGGAGCGGAAGGGATAGCCGTCGGCATATCTACGAGGATTCTGCCTCATAATTTCACCGAGCTTATAGAAGCCGAAATCGCGATACTGCAAAAAAAGCCTTTTCAGATACTCCCGGATTTCCCTCAGGGCGGGCTTATGGACGCCCGCGCCTACGCAAACGGCCGTGGTCATGTGCTGGTGCGCGCGCTCATAGAAAGAAAGAAGGATGGACGCACGCTGATAATCAGGGAAATCCCTTTCGGTACGACCACAGACGCGCTTATCTCTTCCATTGAGGACGCGGCAAAACGCGGCAAGGTAAAGATCAAGAGCATCCAGGATTTTACGGCGGAAAAACCGGAAATAGAAATCCTGCTGCCGCCCGGCGAAGACCCCGCCCGCGCGGAAGAGGCGCTTTATGCATTTACGCAGTGCCAGGTACAGATATCGAGCCGCATCATCATTATTCGCGACAACAAGCCAGTTGAAATGGACGTCGCGGCGATTCTGAAATATAACGCCTCGCGCCTTGTGACCCTGCTGCGCCGTGAATTACAGCATCGCCGTCGCAAGCTGATTGAAGACATACATCACAAAACTCTAGTCCGGATATTCATAGAAGAGCGCATTTACAAGAAACTGGAAACCAGCGCGTCGCCCGCCGATGCGCACCAGGCGGTTGTCGCCGGGCTAGAGCCTTTTCGCCCGGAACTGCGGCGCGATATAACGCGCGATGACGTTGAAGGCCTCATGGGCATTCCCATCAGGCGTATTTCGCTTTTCGATGTTGAGAAAAACCGCGGCGAGCTGGAACAACTTATGGAGTCTCTGGGTGAAACGGAGCGCGATCTTTCAGAGATGGTTCCTTATGCCATAAGATATTTGAGAAGCCTTATTCGTAAATACGGTGATGACCACACGCGCCGCACACAGATATCTGTTTTCGGCGAAATTTCGGAACGCGAACTGACCGCCGCCGAACTGACTATCTGTTACGATGGCGAAAAAGGCTACCTCGGCCACAAAGTCACGGGAGACGCGCTTGCCATCTGTTCTCCGCTAGACCGTTTGCTGCTTATATGGAAAGACGGACGCTGTAAAATAATCGCGCCGCCTGAAAAACTTTTCGTGGACGCCAATCTCATTCACTGCGCAATTGTTGACCGCGAACAGATATTGTCTATCGTTTATGAAGCTGACTTTTTTACCTATTATAAGAAATTCAAAATCGGCACTCTGGCGGTCAACCGCGAGTCTCGTATCGCGCCGAAAGGATCGAAAATACGCTTTTTGTCCACCGACGATCCGACGGAATTATATGTACGCTACAAACCCGGCGAACACG
>Ga0082212_10005409_pt1 | contig 17414 bp, 13 predicted proteins | sample TergutNt197P3_FD_71548 | JGI IMG/M metagenome (GOLD analysis project Ga0082212, IMG submission 71548) | Neocapritermes taracua P3 segment gut microbial communities from Petit-Saut dam, French Guiana - Nt197 P3 | ecosystem: Host-associated > Arthropoda: Insects > Digestive system > Gut ... | reverse complement strand
AACCTCCGAAAACCCCGAAATCAAGGCTTGCGACCGAGACAAAAGCGGAGTTTACATATAGGTAAATGAGCATTTTGTCGAGGGAGCGTAACGCAGAGTTCGGGGTTTTCGGAGGTTGCCTATAGAAATATGTTGAGGTTACGAGCACCGCGCTACGCAGCGATTCGCCCGCACAAACAATTAATCAGTGTTTCCTCAGGATAATGCTGATTAATGGAGCGCTTATGATAGGAGCTTTAGTAGTAACACACGGGCAACTGGGGCGGGAATTGGTAGCGGCCGCGGAAATGATCGTGGGGAATATTTCACATATTCAGGCGGTTTTAATTGGATGGCACGACGATGTCAATGACGCGCGGAAAGATATCGAAAAACGGATTGGTGAAGTTGATACCGGCGCCGGGGTGCTGATTCTCACGGACATGTTCGGCGGCACTCCGTCCAATATCGCTTTTTCCCTGCATGAACCCGGTCGCATTGATGTTGTGACGGGAGTCAATCTGCCCATGATTCTAAAAATCGCCAGCCAGAAGGGAGGTGAAACGCTGGAAAATCTGGCGCGCGGCGTTCGTGATCAGGGGCGCGCGAGCATCGCCACGGTCGGTGATTTTCTTAACGCATGATCCGCCAACCGCTGCTTGTCACAAATCAATTAGGACTGCACGCGCGAGCCGCGGCGAAACTGGTTCGGCTGGTTTGCGGATTTTCCAGTGAAGTACATCTTTCACTTGAAGGCCGTAATCAGCATATCGAAGCAAGAAGCATATTGGGCGTCCTGATGATGGCTGCTTCGGAGGGAACCCGTATCATCGCCACCATCGACGGTAACGATGAAGCCGAGGCGGGCGAAGCGATACGCGCATTGTTTGAGAACAACTTTGGAGAAGAAAGCTGATGTCGGAAAAGCCTGAAATCGTGCTGTGTGGAACAGGAGTTTCTTCCGGAACCGCCTTTGGACAGGTGTTGAAGATCGACAGAAGCAACAGGGTGATCTTCAAGATCGAAATTGAAGATATTCTGGCCGAGGAACGCCGTTTCGTCGAGGCGATAGAAATATCCAAACGCCAGGTACAAGGCATGAAATCCAGCCTGGAAGAAAAGGTCGGCGGAGACCACGGCGTCATTCTGGATATGCATTTTCTTATGCTTGACGACCGGGTTTTTCGCGACGAAATCCTGAATAACATCCGCCGCAATCGTGTCAACGCCGAGTGGGCTTTGGCTCAGGCGAGAGACCGTTTCGCGAAGGCGTATAAATCGCTGGAAGACGAATATTTCCGTGAACGGTACAGCGACATTGAACATGTGTCCGAACGCATACTCATGAATCTTTCGGGCGAGCAGTCGTTCAGCCTGAGCAATCTCCCCGACGACGTCGTACTTGCAGCGTATGATTTCAATCCATATGGCTTTGCCGTTATGGATCTCGAAAAAGTCCGTGGGCTGATTACCGAATCCGGCGGTCGCACAACGCACACGGCTATTTTAAGCCGAGGTCTGCGCATTCCCGCCGTGATGGGAATCAAAAATCTTATGTCGTCGTTATCCACCGGCGACAGCGTAATGCTTTATGGCGATACCGGGCAGATTGTAGTTAATCCCGGCAGTAAGCGGATTGAAAACGAGCTGCAAAGGCCCGCGGGCCGCTTGCCCGCTGCCGTGCCGAGGCGGCGAACCAGATTAAAAACCAGGGACGGCGTTTCTGTTTCGCTGTGCGCCAATATCGAATTTGAACATGAAATCGAAGCGGCAAGATCGTATGGTGCAGAGGGCGTCGGATTGTACCGTTCCGAGCTTTTGTATTTCAGGCATCCCGACGGAAAGCCTTCAATCGAGGAACAACTTGACGTCTATCGCAAGCTCGCCGATGAAATGAAACCTCACGCGGTATCCATCCGCACGCTGGACGCCGGCGCCGAAAAAGCGCTGCCTTCGGAAAAACCGGAGCTGTGCGCCAACCCGAATATGGGATTGCGCGGCATACGTTTAAGCCTGCGCTCGCAGGATACGTTCCAAACGCAGATCGAGGCGATTCTTAGAGCGTCCTGTTACGGGCGGGTGGAGATGACGCTTCCAATGGTAACCACGATTGAGGAAATAAGGGAAACACGCCGGCTCATCGCTGAAACACGTCGCCGGCTGACATCTTCCCAAACTAAAATCCCGATTGTTCCGCTTGGCGTGATGCTTGAAGTTCCGGCCGCCGTGCTTATGATGGAATCGCTGGCCACCGAGGCCGACTTTTTTTGCGTCGGCACAAACGACCTGATTCAGTATCTTTTGGCGGTTGACAGGGGAAACGACCAGGTTGCCTATCTGTATCAACCCCTGCATCCATGCGTACTTAGCTGCCTAAGCTATATAGCGAAAACGGCGGGCAAAATGAAGAAAACGGTACGCGTCTGCGGTGAAATTTCCTCCAATCCTTTTTACGCCGTTTTGCTGCTTGGCATGGGCTTTACCCGTTTGAGTATGAACGCCATGTCGATTCCGTTTATTCGCCGTATAATCGGCGAGGTGTCGTTCTCCGACGCACGGAAAATCGCACGGAAAGCCCTGACGCTGACGACCGCAAAGGACGTATATGAATACCTGACCCCGGCAGTTGCCCGTGCGGTTCCGATTGATTTAAACCGGGCGGCGGAAATTAATCCGGGAGGAAACGCTGATTAATTTTTTAACCGCATAGAACGCAAAGGCCACAAAGAAAACGTTGAAAAAACGCAACTCGTTTTATGGAATATAACGGCAAGCCGCCGCTATGAAAGCGGGAGCAAGCTCCCGCACTCCATAAATCTGCGTTTCCTTAGCTTTTATTTGGATTCGAGCAGGTTACCGTGTAAACAAAATGCGCGTCTGCACGCCAGCGGCCGTGAAAATCGCGCGATATTCGCCTGTAGCGGCCGGTCCAATCCGCCCAGCCGTTTTCCTGCACGGTAAAGTCCAGTTGAATGGAAACGTCGCGCGTATCCAGGCGAAGCCCCTCGCGCAGCGCTTTCAGGACGCTTTCCTTGGCGCTCCAGATCAGATTGGGAATAAGAACTTTGTTTTCCGGAACGGCCTCGCGCACGAATTCAATTTCTTCGGGAGTGAAATAATCCGCCGCCAGCAGTTCGCCGCGCGGTTCAAGCCGTTCTATGTCGCAGCCCAACACCGTTCCGGGGGCGTCGGCGGCGCATAAGCTTCGTCCCGCGGCGTGACTGATCGAAATCATGACTCCCGCCGGGTTTTTCCGTATGAAAGCCTCCGGGGCGCCGTCTGCTGCGGCGCGTATTTCCAATAACGACAAGTCGGTGTCCGACGTGATGCGCAAAAATGCCTGGATTGCCTGCTTTGCCGTCCAGCGCCCCAGGCGCCAGTCGTTGCGGCGCTTTACGAAACGCAGTCCGGCAAGGACTTCGCGCTCGCCGACGCTCAACCAGTCGTCATTTTGAGGAACATCCGCAATGTCTTGCGTGCGAAGGGTCAGCCCGAATATTTCACTGGAAATTGTTGTCATTATGCCGGCTGATGAGGCAATTGCATAACCTCGAATGATTATTTGTACTCCGGAATCGCCCGGAAGCCCTCGAACACGTCTCCATGCCGCGCGAAGTTTGATTTTACGGTGTAATCGTGTAGAATGATAGAGTTTTTAAACGGAAAGGCATGACTACCGCCTACTTGAGGGTGTGGTCTAAATCAGCATTTCTAAATATTGACGCAGGTGCGGTCTACCCGTGATCGTATCGTAATTAAACGGTAATTGTTATGGGTATCTTCGACAAAATATTCAAGAAAAGCGATGCGAAAAAAGAAACAGTCGATACGGTCCTGGCTGAGGAATCAGTAAAAGAGGAAATACTGACGTCCGAGCAAATAACCTCACAGGACATAATCGAAAGACACTTCAGCAGGCTGACTTCCTTTGAAATAATAGATTTCGTTTCGGACGATGAGTCCGGCGCCAAGCATAAATACAGGTACGTGGGCGAATTCATTAAAGCGGAAAAAGGGGTAATGATTGCCTCCGTACGTGAAAAAAAGGCTGACCCGATTCTTAATAAAATGATAATGAATCATGACGAGTCGGTTGTGATGTACGTTGCCGACGGCGAATTGTTTTCCGCATCGATAAAACTGTACGGCGAGAAAAATTCGGAAGGAATTAAGTTCAGTGACTGGGATGCGGTAAAAAGCGATCCGCGGTATATACAATATATGGAAAATATCGCGCAAGCCGGCGAAACGGACTCAAAATGGCAATACTCCATGGTCGGAATGTTAATCACATCCGAACCTGTCCGGCACCCGAAAACAAAAATCAGGATAAAGGTCGGCTGGGACGTATTCTTCAAAATCTGCGAACCGGACGACAACCTGAAATCCACGCAGGAAAAATGGCTTGCCGACGATAGTGTTCCGAAGGAAAACGGTTTGCTCTCCGTTAAGACAACCGACGTAAGCCGCGACGAATTCAGCTTCTCGTTCCATGAGGAGATCCCCGTAGGCGTCTGCATGGAATTCGACATGGAACCGGAGTCCGGAGTAAAAACCGAAGACAGGATCATCGGCGAGATAGCCGGCTGCGTTCCGGATCACGACATCGAAGGGCGCTTTTATATAACCGTCGTGTATAAATCCGTGCCCGAATCATCGTCGAAAATAATAAACGACGGCTTCGCCAGGAATTACGCACAACCGATCAACGCAGAAGCGCTGGTGGATATTTCCCCGGACAAACTCCAGGCGTCGCTAAAAATCCGTCGTCCCAAGAACAGCGGGTCGGATCTGGATTTTGAGCATCTCAAGATAGCGCTTGCTATGAACGGCGTCGTGCATGGGATTGACGAGGAGCGTTTGAAATCATTGGCGGAAAACCCGATATACAACCGCAGCTTTATCGTCGCGTGCGGAACGGCGTGCGCAGATGGCGCAGATGCGGAGATAATCTACCACGTAGAATCGGAAAACAGGCTGACGCCGAACTTCGACGACGAAAGCAATGTCGATTTCAAGGAATTGGGTATCGTAAAAGGCGTAAAACAGGGCGATCTTTTATGCGAAAAAATCCCTCAGACGCCCGGTATCGACGGCCAGAACCTGTTCGGCAACATAACCAAAGCCACCCCCGGCAAGGACGTAAATCTTCCGGCCGGAAAAAACACCACTACTTCCGACGACAAGCTTAAGGTGTACGCGGCGATGGACGGCTATATAAGCGTAGCCGAAAACAAGATCAACGTACTGGATACCTTCATAGTGCAGGGAGACGTGTCGGTCGAAACGGGGAACATTGATTTCAGCGGGAACGTTTTCGTAAAGGGCGACGTGCGTCAGGGATTCACGATAAAGTCGGGCGGTGACATAAACATAAGCGGAACGGTGGAGTCGGCGATAATAACGGCCGCGGGATCGATTACGATAAGCGGAGGCTTTTTTGGAGGTTCGGGCGGCGAACTGTACGCGGGCAGAAACGCGACATGTAAATTCATCGACGGTGGAAAAATAAACGTTGACGGCATCCTGAAAACGGCGCACATACTGAACGCCGAGGTAAGATGCGGTGGTGAAGTAGTAGCGCTGGGCAAGGGTATAATCCGCGGAAGCCGCGTATCGGCGAAAACCAGAATAACCGCGAATTATGTCGGCAGCGTGCAATCAGGGGGGGGCAAAACCGTGATCGAGGTTGGCAGCGATCCCGCCCTGTTGAAACGCTCGAATGAATTGTTTGAGGAGCTGTCGCAGCATAAAAAAAATATCAACGGCTTTAAAACGGTTATAAAAACGGTCGCGGCGGCAAATGAAGGCGAAGTACTTGCGCCTGACAAGGAGGCGCTAGTCAATGAAGCAAAAGCGGCGCTGGAAAGCCTGAAAAAATCATACGTTGAAAAAGTTAAAGAACAGAAAGACGTGGACAGGAAAATCCTTGAGTTGAGTAACAGCAAAATACATATCAAAAATACGGCATATGAAGGAACAAGGGTAAAAACGGGATTGTACACATTGATATTAAAGGATGATCTCACTCACATGACTTTCTACTGCGGCGCGGATGGAGTGGAGTATTCGGCTTTGCACAGGTCGTAAAAAATCCCTTGACAGCGGCTTGAATTTATGATTTCATGATTTATTATTTTTCGTAGCCAGGTTGATTGAACTTATGCATACCACACTAAATAACTCATTGCCTAAACAAGCCGCTCGCGCGGTTCTTGTCCATGATCTTTGGTGGCGGAGTTCTTTTCGTGCGGTCATGATTCATACCTGACGTTTAAAGACACTCGTAATCAGGGGCCGCAGCCAAAAAGCTTGCGGCCCTTTTTTTGCCATACGGGCCGGAGCGTTGCACCCCGACATACGCAAGGAGCCCATATGAGCATCAGTTTATCGCAACATCCCACGCCAAAAGGTTATTTTGGAGATTTCGGCGGACAATTCGTCCCCGAACTGCTTATCCCCCCCTTACGGGAATTGGAGCATGCCTGCGAGAGTATTTTGCCTTCGGCGGAATTTCAGCGGGATTTGGCGGATCTTTTCAACAATTTTGCGGGACGACCCACGCCCCTGTACCGGTGCGATACCCTGTCGGCGGATCTGGGCTTCAATCTATGGCTTAAGCGCGAAGATTTACTGCACACCGGAGCGCATAAGATGAACAACACTCTTGGCCAGGCCCTTTTAGCCAAACGTATGGGCAAAAGGAACCTTTTGGCTGAAACCGGTGCGGGGCAGCACGGCGTGGCTACGGCCGCCGCCGCCGCCAAGCTCGGGATGGGCTGTACCATTTTTATGGGCGAACTGGATGTGGAACGCCAGTCCGCAAATGTGGCCCGCATGAAGCTGCTTGGAGCTGCGGTTGTGCCCGTAACCTCCGGCACACGCACGCTAAAAGATGCCATCAACGAAGCTTTACGCGCCTGGATCGTTGAGCAAAAAAACACTCACTATTGCTTTGGCACCGCTGCCGGCCCTCACCCCTTTCCTGCTCTAGTGCGCGATCTTCATGCCGTCATTGGAGAGGAAACGAAGATCCAGGCCGAGCGGCAGATAGGGCGTCTTCCCGATACCGTGATTGCCTGCGTGGGAGGAGGCTCCAACGCTATCGGCATGTTCCACCCCTTTGCCTCCGATCCGGCGGCGGCTTCGGTTCATCTTATAGGCGTGGAAGCCGGAGGAACCGGAGAACCCGGCTGTTACAATTCCGCCCCCATCAACCTCGGCAGGCCCGGCGTACTGCATGGGCAGATAAGCATGCTATTGCAGGACACACACGGACAGGTGAAACCGTCCCATTCCGTGTCCGCCGGGCTGGATTATCCAGGCGTAGGCCCGGAGCATGCCTGGCTGCACAGCACCGGGCGGGCGGAATACCGCATTGCCAACGACGATTCGGCCTTGCGCGCTTTTGCAATCCTGTCTCGCAAAGAGGGCATCATACCTGCGCTGGAGTCGTCACACGCCATTGGTTGGGTTTTGGACAACCCGGACGTTTTTACCAAAGACTCCAACGTAGTTGTGAATCTTTCAGGCCGGGGCGACAAGGATATTGGCATCGCTTCTAAACATCTAGCCATACTTCAGGGAGGTGCAAAATGAAAACTCTGCAGCAGTGTATTGAGGATGCAAACGCGCAGGGACGAGTCGCCCGTATTCCATTTGTTACGGCAGGATTTCCTGATATTGATCGCTTTTTTGGAGTTTTGTCGGAACTGGACGCCTGCGGAGCGGACATTATTGAAATTGGTGTGCCATTTTCCGATCCCGTGGCCGATGGCCCGGTGGTGGAAGATGCTTCCCGCCGGGCTTTGGAGAATGGTGTGAACCTGACCTGGTTGCTGGAAACACTGAAAGGTATCCAACCGTTAAAGGTCGGGCTGGTACTCATGGGTTATTACAACCCTTTTTTGCAATACGGACTTGAACGTCTGGCAAACGACGCCTGCAAAGCCGGAATTCAGGGCTGCATAGTTCCGGATCTGCCGTTGGAGGAGAGCGCGCCATTACGTGCCGCCCTCTCCAAATATGGTCTGGCACTTATCCCTCTGGTAGGGCCAAACACTTCCGACGAACGCATGCGCGAGTACGCCGAATTTGCCTCCGGCTACGTATACGTGACTTCTATTATGGGTACTACGGGGGAGCGGCAGGCTCTGCCGGAAGCGTCGGAAACCGTCTGTCGAGCCAGGGCAATATTCAGCGTTCCCGTGGCCCTGGGCTTTGGTATCAGCGATCCGGCCCAGATTGCGGGTATGCAGGCGCGGCCCCATGCAGCCGTATTCGGCAGTGCGCTTCTGCGTCATATGGACGGCGGGGGCACCGTAAATGATTTCATGAAAAAATGGAAGGATTAATAGTCATGTATAAGGAAATTTTAGAAAAAATTACGACCCACCAGGAACTTTCGGAGGCGGATATTTTCGAATTAATAACCGCTATTAATAATGGCACGGTCAGTGATGTCCAGATTGCCGGCTTTCAGGTCGCACTACTTATGAAGGGAGCTTCGCTGAAAGAAACCGCGTATATCGCCAAAGCCATGCGTGACAACTGCGTTCCCCTGAGTCCGGATACCGTGGAGGAGCTGATGGACACCTGCGGCACAGGCGGCGGGCTTTCCACATTCAATATATCAACGGCTACGGCGCTTGTCGCCGCAGCCGCCGGTATTCCTGTCGCCAAGCACGGCAGTCGATCTATTGCCAGCCTGTCAGGAAGCGCGGACGTACTTGAGGCGCTGGGCATTAATATCAATTTGCAGCCGTCAGAAGTGGAAAAAATGATCGAAGAAATCGGAATTGCGTTTTTGTACGCGCCTTTGTTCCATCCGGTAATGGGGAAGGTGCTGCCGGCAGAAGCTGATCTGGGCATCAAAACCATATTTTATTCCATTATCGGGCCATTGATTAATCCCGCTTTTGCTCCGAGGCACCTGCTCGGCGTGTACAGGGCCGATCTGCTTGACACCGTCACATATGTAGCGAAAGAGCTGGGGTACACCGACGCCATGTTTGTACACGGTCTGGACGGTCTGGATGAAATCTCGCTGCTCGGGAAAACAAGGATAAATCACCTGAAAAACGGCGCCGTCACAACTATGGAAATCGCGCCAGAGGACTTCGGATTTGCCCGATGCGCCATCACGGACATCAAGACCGGTACGCCCGAAGTAAACGCCGAAACCATACGTGGCGTCTTTTCAGGCGAAATAACAGGCGCGAAACGCAGTGCCATTCTTTTAAACGCCGCGGGCGCGCTTGTCGTCGGCGGCAAAGCCGACGATTTCCGTACGGGGATCGATCTTGCAAGCGAACTTATCGACGGCGGTGCGGCAGCCGAAAAACTGCAGGAATTGAGAGAAATGTCCAATAGTTTCGGGAAGACATCATGAACACCCGGTTTTCAGGACGATTTTCCTCGGCTATCGTTGCGGAGAACGAACGCGGATTTGCCGCCGTCATACCCGACATCAAATGTGTTTCGCCTAAAGAGGGCGACCTGCTGCGCGGGCGCGACCCTGTGGAAACGGCGAAACATCTCGTTTGCGGCGGCGCGCCCGTGCTGTCGGTAGTTACGGAGCGGAATAGCTTCGGCGGAAGTACCGAATTGCTCCGCGCCGTCGTGCGGGCTGTGGATGTGCCTGTACTCAGGAAAGACTTCATTACAAGCGAAGCCCAGCTTGTGGAAACGGCGGAGCTTGGCGCGGCCGCCGTTTTGCTGATCTGCGCGACCACGACTGAAAACACTTTGAAAATGTTATACGAAAAAGCGATGGAATTGGGCCTTGAGCCGCTGGTGGAGGTTAGTAACGTCGAAGAAATGGTGTTTGCAGACGTTTTGGGAGCGGAACTTATCGGCATTAACAACCGGGACATCATGACGCTTGAACGGGACGAAGGCGGAGCGCGGCGGACGGTCGCGCTTGCGTCCGTTATACCGACAGGTACGCTGCTAATAAGCGAAAGCGGTATCTTGTCGCCGGCGGATGCAAAACTTGCGGTATCCGCCGGCGCAAACGCGGTTCTTGTCGGAACCGCCTTGTGGCTGGCTGATGATATGGCGGCTATGTATCGGTCACTCCGGATCGAAAGGAGCGGTTTCTCGTGCGGCCGATCGTAAAAATCTGCGGACATATGCGCGCGGAAGATGTGCGGATGTGTGTCCGGCACGGCGTGGATATTGTGGGATTCGTCGTCGAATATCCGCGCCCGGTTCCGTGGAATTTAAACGTGGCTACCGCAAAAGAACTTATCGCGGTAGCCGACGAGCCTGCAAAAATCTGCATCGTCACAGGCGGTAAGCCGGATAAGGTGCTCCGCATAGCCATGGAAACCATGCCGGATTATATTCAGCTACACTGCAATGAAACGCTGCAAGACACCGCGCAGATTGTAAGAGAGTTGAAAAACCACGGGGTGAAAATCATCAAAACCGTTTTCCCGAATACGCCTGACCTGGAAAAAACCGCGGCGGCTTTCTGTACCGCGGGAGTGTACGCCCTGCTTTTTGATCCGCGTACGCCCGATAACGCCGTCCACGGCGGCATGGCCGATCTCTCTGCTTTCGACAAGCTGCAACGCGCCGTAAGTTGTCCTGTTATCCTTGCCGGCGGAATATCTCCCGGGAACGTAGCGGAGATTGTTCTTCAATCAAGCGCCCGTATTATTGATTTGATGACCGGAGTGGAAATATGCCCCGGCATTAAGGACGAAGCCAAGGTTGCCGCGCTCTTTCAAGCATTTTAGCTTCTTAAGGGAAACTCTGAAAAATTTTCGACAACGCGCAATATTTTAACGAGTTGCGAAACATTATATCCGGATAGGTGATAATTATGGTTTTAAAAGACACCGCCGGATTGGCTAAACATGTCATAGAGCTTACTTTACTGCCTGGAGTGGGGCATATAACGCATAACCGCCTTCGCAAAAAACTGCCGCGTCTCGAAAACATTTTCTCCATGAATGAGGACGATCTGGCTGCCGTCGGTGTTCCTAAAGAGGCCCGGACGCCAATACGCCGCCGCGTTTTCAGGGATGAGGCGGAAAAAATTTATAATTGGGCCGTAAGCGCGGGTATTCATATCTTACTCGCCGGTTCGCCCGGTTATCCTGAACTGCTCGACGAAATCCCCGATCCGCCCGCCGTTCTTTACGCCCGGGGCAATCTGGAGGCTCTCGTTTCGCCTTGCGTGGCGATTGTGGGAACGCGCCGGCCGACGGTTTATGGTTTGCTTCAGGCGGAGGAATTCGGCGCGGATTTTGGCGAGCGCGGCTTATGCGTTGTTTCCGGCCTCGCTCGCGGCGTCGACGCGGCCGCGCACCGCGGTTGTCTCGAAAAAGAGGGAACGACGATCGCCGTACTCGGTTCCGGGATTGACATTATCTATCCTCGCGAACATCGGCATCTCGCGGATCGCATCGCGCAAAAAGGGCTGGTTGTTTCGGACTTTCCTCCAGGTACTTCGCCTTCGCCGCGAAATTTCCCCATGCGCAACCGTATTGTAAGCGGGCTGTCATTTGGCGCGCTGGTGATCGAGGCGGGAGAGCGTAGTGGTTCGCTTATTACCGCCCGCCTTGCAGCCGATCAGAATCGCGAAGTGTTCGCCCTTCCAGGCAATGTCACTTCGCCGTTGAGCCTCGGCCCGAATTTTCTTATAAAGCAGGGAGCGAAGCTTGTACAGGGATGGCGTGACGTCGTCGAAGAACTTCCGGAAGAAATTCGCCGAAATATATTTTTAAAGGAAGAGATGAAAACATCCGACAAGCCTGATGTCGAAATGGTTTCAGAAGACGGCGCGCGCCTGCTCGGGCTTTTGAAAGAAGACGAAGCCGTTCATTTTGACAGGCTTGCGGAGTGGTTCGGAATCGACGTTCCAAAGCTGAGTTCCACACTGATGGAATTGGAGTTAGCGGGACTTGCGCGACAACTGCCTGGAAGTATGTATGTAAAATTAAGAAAATAATATTGTGATTTTTTCTTGGATTTATTTTCAATATTGGTATATTTGCGCTCTTTATGAATAAAGCACTGGTAGTAGTCGAGTCCCCGGCCAAGGCGAAAACGATCGGTAAATACCTTGGCAGGAATTACATTGTGAAGGCTTCGGTCGGCCATATTAAGGATCTGCCCAAGAGTAAGCTCGGCGTGGACGTTGAGGACGGTTTTACACCGCAGTACGCCGTCATTCCCGGCAAGGCCAAAGTCGTCAATGAACTGAAAGCCGCCGCCAAAGACACGAGCGCCATCTATCTCGCAGCCGACCCTGACCGCGAAGGCGAAGCCATATGCCAGCATCTTTATGAAGAACTGGCCGGAAAATCTAAAAACATTTACCGTGTGCTTTTTCATGAAATCACAAAACCCGCCATTATGGATGCGTTCAAAAACCCGGGACGTATCGATTCAAACAAGGTTGACGCGCAACTCACACGGCGCATCCTGGACAGACTGGTCGGATACAAAATCAGCCCGCTGCTTTGGGAAAAAGTGCGCCGCAGCCTTTCGGCCGGGCGCGTGCAGACCGTGGCATTGCGGCTGATAGTTGATCGCGAGCGCGAAATCAGGGCATTCAAGTCGGAAGAATACTGGACTCTTGACGCCCGTCTTCTTGGAGAAACGCCGCCGGAATTCGTTGCCAGGGCCTTAAAGTTCGACGGAAAAAAATGGGCGGTCGCCGATCAAAAAACATCCGACGAAATCGTCGCCGAACTTGGTGGCGAACGCTTTGTCGTTGAAAGCATAAAACGCAGGGAAAAGAAAAAATATCCGACGCCTCCTTTTATCACCAGCAAACTGCAGCAGGACGCCGCACGTCGCCTGAATTTCTCCGTCAAGCGAACCATGGTATTGGCGCAGCGGCTTTACGAAGGTATAGACGTCGGCGCGGAAGGCTCGGTCGGACTTATTACATATATGCGTACCGACTCGACACGTGTTTCTGAAAGCGCGCTTACGGAGGTTCGCGCACTGATCGGATCGGAGTTCGGCGAAAACTACCTGCCGAAACACCCGATTTACTACAAATCAGGGAAAGCCGCCCAGGAAGCGCACGAAGCGATACGACCTACTTCCGTGACGCGGACGCCGGAAAGCCTTAAAAATGTTCTGGAGCCTGAGCTTTGGAAGCTTTACACCCTTATCTGGACACGTTTTGTCGCCTCACAGATGAATCCAGCCGTGTTCGATCATACGGAGATTAATATACGTGCGGGAAGGGCGGAATTCCGTGCAACCGGATCGGTTTTAAAATTTGCCGGTTTTCAGGCCGTATACCAGGAAGCGAAAGCCGAAGACGCACCCGACAAGCGTAAAGATTCCGTGCCGCAGGACGAGGAAGCTATCTTGCCCGAGGTTCGTGAAGGCGAGGAATTGAAGCTGCAGGCTCTTTTACCCGCCCAATATTTTACGCAGCCGCCGCCACGCTACAACGAGGCGTCGCTGGTCAAGGCGCTGGAATCACGTGGCATAGGGCGCCCAAGTACCTACGCCTCTATTTTAAGCACGATTCAGGATCGTGAATACGTAGATAAAAACGAAGGCAAATTCCATCCAACCGAAACGGGCGAACTTGTGGTCGATCTTCTGGTTGAAAGCTTCACAGAGCTTTTTGATTATGAATATACCGCGCGGATGGAAGACGATCTTGACCGCATAGAATCCGGGCGTGAAGCCTGGAAAAAGTCGCTCGGCGCCTTTTATGAACTCCTTGACGAACGCCTGAAAATCGCTAAAAAAGAAATGCGCAACGTCAAAACCGAGGCAGTCGAAACCGACGAGGTATGTGAAAAATGCGGCGCAAAAATGGTCATCAAATGGGGAAAATTCGGGCGTTTTATAGCCTGCGCCGGCTATCCCGAATGTAAAAACACAAAGCAGATCGCGCCTGAAAATGGTGGGTCGATTGCATCGGATGCCGGCGATGCCGCGGAAAACGCGCCGCAGGAGGAGATTCAGTGTGAAAAATGCGGCCGTCCGATGGTTTTGAAGCGCGGGCGTTTCGGAGAATTCATGGCCTGTTCCGGCTACCCGGAATGTAAAAACACTAAAAAAGTCGTAAAATCCGCGGAAAGCATTGCCGTCAAACATGACATTCCGCTTGACGAGGACTGCCCCGTTTGCGGAAAAAAACTGGTAATCAAACACGGCCGCTTCGGTGAATTCACTGCCTGTTCCAATTATCCGGACTGCAAATACATCAAGATGAAAACCACGGGCGTACGCTGCCCGAAAGAAGGCTGTACGGGCGAAATCCTTGAGCGTAAATCACGTCGTGGAAAAGTTTTCTTCGGCTGCTCCAGCTACCCCGACTGTGACTTTGTACTCTGGAACCGGCCGGTTCAGGAACCCTGCGAGCAATGCGGCGCGCCTTACACTGTTATAAAAACCACCAAACGCTCCGGTACTGTGCGTCATTGCAACACCGAAGGGTGTAAATTTAAAGAATCCCTTAGCAGATAACCGGCGCTTCCTTAAACGGCGGCGGGCATGAAAAATAAAAAAGCAACAATCATAATTCTGTTTTTAACAATAGTACTTTTCTATTTTTTTAATAAAGACAATCGGACGATATACGATCGTTATATCGTTTGGCGTAATCCTCCAATACCTGCGATTGTAGACCTTGCGGACAAAACCGGCATGAACAGCCTGGGCCGGCGCGTATTTTTCGCATCCATGCCAAGTATAGACGATGCGGAAGCTCTCAATGCTTATTGCTCGGACCTGGAAACGACCATGATCATTCTGGGTTGTTACACCAGGGGGCGGATACATGTGTACAATGTTAAGGATGAGCGTATCACCGACGCAAAATATGTCACTTCGGCGCATGAAATGCTGCACGCGGCCTATGTGCGTTTGCCGAAAAACGAGCGCGATACAATCGATATACTGCTTGAGGAGGCGTATCATCACGCAAGTAAAAACAATGAACTACATGATCTGATGGCTGAATACGCCCAGGTGGAACCGGAACAAAGATACAACGAACTGCATTCCATTTTAGGAACGGAATACGCCGACCTTTCTCCGGAACTTGAGCGATATTACGCCCGTTATTTTACCGATCGGCACAGCATAGTCGACATGGCGGCTCGATACCGCAAGGTGTTTAAAAACCTTGAGGCCGAACAGACCCTTCTGAAGGCCCAGCTTGACCGTATGTCGGTGGAAATAAAAGATGATTCCTCGTATCTTGAAACTATGATATTTTGGTTTAACAGGGATGTGGAAAATTTCAAAGTGAAAAAGTTTCATTCCCGTTCCGAATTTGACGCCGAGCGGGAAATCCTGATTGAAAGAGAAGAAGAGATAAACAGCCTTAAGGTTCGAGTCGACGCGGGTATAGACGGGTATAATAAACTGGTCGAAGAATTCAACGGTATCGGTGGAAAAATTGAGTATCTTAACAACCAGCTCGACAGTAAATCTCAAACTGGCGTCCGCACCATCAACAGGGTCGAGTGACGAAAACGCCGGGTAATTCGCTTTATGGAATGCGGCGGCCTGCCCCCGCTTTTATCGCGGGAGCCGGCTCCCGCATTCCATAAATCGGCATTTCCTTTAATAAAGGGAGGACAGGCATATGGCTGATATAGCGGGAGTAAATGGTCGGAGAGAGTATTTTCGGGTAGTCGGCAAGCCCAACCTGCCCGGCAAGGTGTCTTACGCGCTGGCGACCGGCATAGCAAAATTTGGCGCGGATTACACGGCGCCGAATATGCTTCACGCGAAATTTCTGCGCAGCCCCTACGCAAACGCCCGTGTTATAAGCATGGATACGACGGCGGCGAGCGCTCTCCCCGGTGTTGTCGATATCGTTACATGGGAAGACGATGATATTAAAAAACTCAAAGTCGGAGGTTATGCGCCGGGACCGCACAGACCTTTTATCGACAACTATGCCGACCAGGAGGGCGTCGAGGTCGCCGCGATTGTCGTGGCTGAATCCGAGGACATTTGCGAAGATGCGCTCAGGCTTCTCAAGGTAGAATGGGAAGTACTCCCGCACATTATCGACATACTAAAGGGTAAAGAACCTGATCACCCTGTTATGCGCCCGGCTGATATGAACTACCCCATAACGCTTTATACGGCGAGCATCCCCCTGAAAAAGAAAGGTAACATCGTCTACGCCCAGAACATTCAGGGAGACGTAGAAGAAGGATTCAAGCGGGCCGATCATATAGTGGAATACAACCTTATGCTGCCTGCGTTTTCGTCACATTTGCCGAACCCGCCTGCATCCGTCGCGTGGTGGGCCGACGACCCTTACCGTGGCGAAGGTCGAACAATGCATATCGAGGGCGCCGTGGAAAGGGGGCATAGAGAGGTTGCGCTGCTGTACGGGATGCCGATGGAAAGGACGATACAGGCGGGCCTTTTCCAGGGCGGCAAATATTGCGACTGGGGCATGCGCCGCTCACAGTTGATCACGCCTCTTTTGGCAAAGCGCGCGGGACGTCCGGTCAGGTGCGCGAACACGCGCGCGGATACGTACGATTTCATGATGAACCTGCGCCATATGTACATGAAAATAGGCTTTACGGACGAAGGGCTTATCACGGCCTTTGACGATTATTCCGTGGCCGACTCCGGGATAGAAGGCAGTTCGTATTTTGCCACGTCGCCGGATCAAGGTTACGCGCCGTACTTTACGTTCAAATGCCTTAACATCCGTCAGCGCATGGACAGCGTCGATTCCAACCGGGGAAAAATGTTTCTCAGCGGGCAGCACTGCCCGTTCAACTGGGATGCCGGCACGATGGCGATTTATATTGTCGCCGAAAAACTGGGCAGAGATCCGATAGATATTGCACGGCTCAATTTGCACGGTCCCACGTCACAGGAGGATTTAAACCCGGTCCCAAGCTTTGAGGCATGCGTGGAAGAAGGCAAAAAGCTTATGAACTGGAACTGGCATTCCAGCGGTACGAAAACCCTGCCTGACGGTAGAAAGCACGGCGCGTCGTTCCGGTATCAGATGAGCCCGCGCCACGCGGTTTCAGGATATAACACCGTGCTTGAACTGCGGAACGGCGTCGTCCATATGCCGACGCGGGGCACGATTTTCGGCATCTACGCGGTTGAATGCAACGCCATGGTCGTCGCCGAGGAGCTGGGCCTTGAATATGACGACATCGTAGTAGACTACGACTCCACAGCGGTATCTACCCCAAAAGGCGGCGGTTCGGACGGCACGACGGCATCGGCATGGGTGACGAAAGAATGCGCGAACATATTTAAGAAACAGATACTCGAAGCGGTAATACACGATGTTACCAATCCGCCCGGGTCTCATTACCTGGACGACCCGCCCGGCCGGGTGTTTTCACACAGCCGCTTCAAGGGGTACAAGCCGGAAGACCTTGATATCATAGAGGGGCGCGTTGTCGTAAAAGCCGATCCGTCGATAGGCGTACCGTTTAAAGATGCAA
>Ga0082212_10005408_pt1 | contig 17415 bp, 13 predicted proteins | sample TergutNt197P3_FD_71548 | JGI IMG/M metagenome (GOLD analysis project Ga0082212, IMG submission 71548) | Neocapritermes taracua P3 segment gut microbial communities from Petit-Saut dam, French Guiana - Nt197 P3 | ecosystem: Host-associated > Arthropoda: Insects > Digestive system > Gut ... | reverse complement strand
AAATAACGGAGAAGTTATCGAAGAAGAAGAAATGATGGAGAAATTAAATAATTACATTAGGAAGTAAATGTGTTTAGGCTTAAATTCTCAAAACTATATGATAGGGATGTAGATTCAAGTTATAATTATATAAAAGATAAATTGGAAGCCCCAATGGCTGCTGACAATTTAATCATTGAAATATTAGAAAAATTAAATAGAATAAAAGAAAACCCAAAAATTAGACCGTTAGTAAGAGATGAATATTTAGCTTCATTAGGTTATAGATCAATTAAAGTAAAAAATTATGTATTATTTTATAAAATTAATGAAGATGAAAATATTATATTTTTATATAGATTTCTTTATTGCAAGAGGGATTGGATAAATATTTTATCCAAAGATTTAGAATAATTTGTAAAATGGCAAACAGCATATAACCAAACGGTTAGCGCGCATGTCCGCATAGTTAATTATTGTTGTATGCAAATAACGCTAATAGCGACACTTAAGACTGTGTATATATATCTTGACAAAACACAAATATGTGGAATAATAAGAAAAATTATTATGGAATATGGGAGTATTAAATGAAAAAGCTGGATTATATTTGGATATTCGTTCTGTGTGTAATTGGCGGCATCTTGTTATCAGGGTGCGATATGGGCGGATCGCCTGGATCAAACCCGGACGGGACGGTTACCGTCAATATTGGCGAAATACCGGGTATTGTGCCTCCGTTTACCGGGCAGATGCCAAAATACAGTATTACAGCGACAACGCAATATACGGGAACCATCAAGTGGACGCCGGATGACGCATCCTTCAAAGAAGGCGAAATATATACGGCTTCCATAACGTTAACCGTAAAAAAAGGATTTACATTTGAAGGTGTAAGCTCGGACTTTTTTACCGTTGTCGGAGCAACAAGCGTACATAACCAGGCCAATTCTGGCATTGTTACCGCGATATTTCCCGCAGCAGCCATTGGTGTAATCTTTGACCCCGATAACGGGGGAGAATTAATATACCAAAACATCCAGATCGGAGAAAAAGCGACAGCGCCAACCGGTGTTAAAAAATATATAGACAGCATAGACATAAACAGCCTTAAAACCGCAGGATTGTATGTCAGGCAATTGGAGCTATTGGGCTGGTACCAGGGCAATACGAAATTTGACTTTGACAGCCCAATAACCGAAAGCATCTTCCTGAAAGCAAAATGGTCAGAAACACCCGGCCCGATTTCTACGGTTCCTGCAAACAATGTTGCCGCTGCTGTTACCTATATTAAAGAAAATGTAGATGAATATCTCCTGCTGATAAGCGCTGATGTGAACTGTGAGTCTCAAACACTTAATAATGCCAATTTAAAACTGATGATTGCCGGTATTGGCAAAGAACAGAAGATTAGCCTGTCCTCCTACGGATATTTATTTTACCTTGGAGGCATGTCTAGTTCAGGCTGCGAACTGACGCTTGGAAACAATATAACCCTGGTAGGGCGAACCAGCGGAGTTAACGGCGCAGCGACAAACAACAACTCTAATCTGGTAGCGGTAACCAACGGTTCTTCATTTAAAATGCTTCCAGGATCAAAGATAACGGGCAATACTTCTACATCAACAACTGCCGGGTATGACGCGGCTGTTCGCATATCGGGATCGGGCAGTTCGTTTATTATGCAGGGAGGTACCATTACCGGAAACATGGGGCTGGAAAGCAGCGCCGATGTATATATAGATTATGGGATTACCGCTTATGGATTTAAGCTATCCGGATCTGCGGCAATCGGAACGCTTACTTTAAACGCCAGCTCATCTTCGTTTGCCTATCCTACAATCGTTTCGGGATGGACGGGCAGCGTTAACAAATTGAACCTGCGGGGCGGCAATGCAAGCCTGGATACCGTTAAAACATATTGGGAAGAAAGAATCATTATTGAATCCGACGATGATTACTTCCTTACTGAGGGAGATTTGGCAAAGTTCAAACTCGGCGATTTTATATCGTCGGCATCAACCGATAATACCGTTGCAATTGCCGATTCGCACTACCTTGGCAATTCAGGATGGCTGCTGAAAAACGGAACGGGACTGAATATCCTGCTCAGCAGGAACGGCGGGCTTGCCAAAGAATATATCGACTTGAACAGGGCATTGAACGCGATAACCGAACCTGGAAACTATCTGGTAACATTAAAAACCGACTTTGAAATTACGCCCAGAGTATTAAATACAAACGGAGTCAAAATCACCCTCATTGGAGCAGACACCGAAAAAAAGATCAGCATTGCCCAAAACGTTAGCTACCAAAATATCAACTCCCAAGACGGCATCTTGTTTACCGTAGGCTCAAGCGGAAGAACAGACATTGGGCTGACGCTTGGAAACAACATCACCCTTGTTGGGCGAACCAGCGGAGTAAACGGGGCAGTCGAAGATAGCAACAGACACCTGGTAATGGTGAAGAACGGCGCTTCATTTGCGATGCTGCCAGGTTCAAAGATCACCGGCAATACATACATTTCCGTTGAAAATACTTACGGTTTTGGAGCGGCGGTGCATGTAACGGGCGTAGGCAGTTCATTTGATATGCAGGGCGGCATCGTTACCGGAAATACCGGCGGAAACGGAAATGCCGACGTATTTATAAGCGCCAATGCTTCCGGCCTTACTATTTCCGGAAACGCGCATATTGGCTCGCTTATACTGACATCCAGTAGTTCTCCAATCGTTTGCGCTACCGCAAATATCGCATCCGGCTGGACGGGTAGTATTGGCAAACTCGATCTTGGGAGCAGCAGCTCCAGCGTAAGTACTAATATCGGAAACTGGTATCTCAGGGAGGTATTTAAAGAGGCAGAAGGCCATACCATTACCGGCTCTGATATCGGGAAAGTTACGCTTGGCAACTTTTTATTTGGGTTTTCACCGTATTCTCAACCCATTGGCGGTACCCACTTTCTGTACAGCACGGGGCAGTTGTTTTTAAATGAGAGTGTTCACACTGTCAATATGTCCAGAGACGACGGCAGGAATTTGTGCTATCCCAACCTGAACATAGCTTTGTCGATAATCAGCACATTTGGTGACTATACGATTACTGTTCTTGAAAACCAGGACTTTGAACCGCCGAATAACGGCAACCAGCATGGGCGTATGATTGACACGAACGGTGCAAATGTCACTATCGTCAGTCCGGATGCCGAAAAAACGATAAAAATAGTAACCCGACAATGCTTTATGTTTACCGTCAGCGGAAAAACTACGTCATTAACGCTCGGAAACAACATCACCCTTGTGGGATTCACCGCAGGCGTTAATGGAACCATGGATAATAACAGCGGTTTGGTCGAAGTAATGAACGGCGCGACTTTTACGATGCTTCCCGGTTCAAAAATTAAGGAAAATACATCATTCAGCAGCTCGTACGGCAGCGCGGTGACGGTAAACCAAAGCACATTCATCATGAAAGGCGGGGAAATTACCGGAAATGTTTGGAGTTATCAATTGGGGTATCTGGCTGGCGGTGTCGCGCTATATGAATCAGATTTTTTTATGGAAGGAGGCAGTATCACCGGAAATTATGGTCCAAATGGAATTGAGACCGACATAAGGAAATCGCATGATTCAAAAATTGTTCTGTCGGGAGATGCACAAATTGGAGCAATCCTGATGTACTCCTACTCCTTAGATGATGTAGAGCCGGTAACCATCACTTCCGGATGGACGGGCGGCGGATCAAAATTCCATCTATATCATAATATTAGTTCCATACCGTCGTTAATTAGTTTTTGGGAAAACAGGCGTATATTGCAGCCAGCCGAAGGTTACGCGCTCACAACCGCAGATACTGAAAAATTTTCGCTTGGACTGTGGGTAACTTATGATACCAGTGTTAAGCAGGTTATCGATGGTCATGAAATATCGGATACCGGTGTGATAGTGCCAAAAAGCTGACTTGCCCTTTTTGGCAAGCTATGGTAAATTCCAAAATATGAAGAGCTTTTGGGTTACCATAGCGCTCATTTGTTTCTCTGCTTTGTTGTTTTCATGCGCCACTACAGGTCAGTACACAAAAGTTGATGAGCTTGTTGAAGGCGAAAAATACGCCGAAGCCCTAAAAGCTGTAGACGCCGCACAGGCGCCGGTAAAAGAAAAGAACCGCCTGTATCCCGATAAAAACGCCGTTCTGCTTGCTGCCGACAGGGGAATGATCTCCCATTTTAAGGGAGATTACCAAAAATCGTCGGATTATCTGCGGGAAGGCGAGCGGCTTATCGAAGAATTATTTACCAAAAGCGTTTCTCTGGAAGTAGCTTCCTATATCGCCAACGACAATGTACGGGAATATTCCGGCGAGGATTACGAAGACGTTTACATCAACCTTTTTAACAGCCTGAACTACTACCACCTTGGAAAAACGGATAATGCCATGGTAGAAATCCGCAGGATGAACGACAAACTCAAGTTCCTGCCGGAAAAATACGCGCATCAGACGACAAGAATAAAAGAATATGCCCGCACACGCATGAACAACATAACCTTTCCCAATCAGGAAATCAGCAATATCACCGATACGGTATTTTCGCGGTACCTGGGTATGCTGTTCTGGCGGGGCGAGGGGAACTACGACAGCGCCCGCATCGATTCAGAATGGATGAAGACAACCCACCGCAATTATCCCCAGGTGTACAAATCGCCTTTGCCGCTTTCGGTGAGCAGCGAATTGAGCGTACCGCCGAATAAGGCACGGCTAAACATCTTGTCTTTTGCCGGCCTTTCCCCCCTGAAAAGGGAAAAAACCGAGGAAAACGGCAGCATGCGGTTTTACCTTCCCGAACTTGCCGAAACCCGCAGCACCGAAGTGGTGCGAATAGAGGTTTCGGTAAACGGGGGTCCGGCGGTCAGGCTGGAACTGCTGGAAGACATTGGGGCGGTAATGCGGGAGACGTATAAATCCAAATACGGGCTTACCCTGCTTAAAACATGGGTTCGCGCGTGGATAAAACAGATTGGAAGCAAGGCGGCGGGCGCGGTGGCGTCTCTGGGAAGCCTTGACGGCAGCGAGGAGGGGCGGCGTACTACCGAGGCCTTGTCGACTTTGGCAAGTTCCCTGATTGACGAAACCGAAGCGGCGGACACCCGTATGGCACGTTACTTCCCCCATTATGTGTATGTTGCGGGTATAAACCTCGATCCGGGAAGCTATTCGCTTTTAATTAACTATTACAATTCCGCCGGTAAAATTATTCATGCCGACAAACGGAGCAATATTCAAGTTCGCGCCGGTAAACTCAACTTGATAGAAAGCGCTTATTTGGAAACCAAATTACATATTCAGCAGCCCGACCGGAAGGAAAAGATAAAGAAAGATCGTGAAAATGTAATAGCCGAAGCTCTGGAAGATCTCAGCCAGAGGGCAACTACTACAATTAGTCTGGCTCTGAACGGCGGCTCTGAAATCGATATTATGAATGGATCTGAACCCGGCCCATTAGGTACAATGGAAATAGGTTTAGGTTTCGGATACGAGATAGGGACATTGTATGCGGACGCCAATATCGGTATGGGAATAGGGCATAATCACTTTAATTATAGTGAGGATCTCCCAATACTCTTTTTTGGAACTTTGGATATTGGCACCGGGTTTCGTTTTTATATTGGCTATAGTGATTATCATAATTCCAGCAATTTATCCTGGTCTTTGGGTTACCGGATATTGTTTCCCATATTATTTGAACCAAGCTTTGAACCGCATGTTGTCCATGCTGTTGATGCCAGATTGGGGATATTTGATTTATTTTTTGTCGGATATCGCTATGAATTCCAGAATGAAAATTATCATCCCAAAATTACCCGATGGGAAGACAAGTTCGGCGGTGTCCATAAAATAACATTTGGTTATTTTGTTACGTATTGGATTAATCCTCCATAATCAGGAGTGTGCAAATGAGTAAATGGCATTACATTATCGGTTTTATTTTGATATGCACCCTCATTGGATGCGGACTCTTATTTGAGCAGAAAGAAGGCACGCTCAACATGGACGAGAACGGGGAATTTTCCGGAACGGTCTGGACAGATGGAAAAACAACCCTAAAATTTACCAAAACAGAAGTAACCATTAGCGGTGATGCTATTCTAATTAAAGAGGAAAAAATAAGCGGTACATACCGTTCATGGAAAGAAATAGATGAGATTAAAATACGTGATGGCAAATTCAATCGTGCATTGGTAAAAATCCGGGACGACGGCACTTTGTACGGATACACGAAGGTATCTAAAATAGATTAATGGTATTATAAGGAGGTAGCATGAAACATATTTGGTTATTGGCAGCAGTTATTATGTTATTCAGCTGCACATATGAGGAATCCAAATACCGCGTGTATTATCATGGCAACGGATCAACAGGAGGCGATGTTCCGAAAGATTCAAAATATTACTCTTCCGGAGAAACGGCGACCCTTCTTGACAGGGGAAATCTTGTAAAAAACGACTATACGTTTCTTGGATGGCGGTACTACGATACAATGTATTATGTGGGAGACAAAATAACGATTCGTTATGATGATATTAACGTATATGCGGCCTGGGATGACGGCTATGATTCCCCGTTTTCGTTCACAGTTGATAATGGAGAAGTGACCATCACCCGTTATAATGAACAGAATACGTCAACCATTACCATTCCGGAAACGCTGCAAAGCAAGCCTGTTACCGCCATTGATAACAATGTTTTCAGTAATTTGTCCATATCCGCCGTAAGCCTGCCGAAAAACCTGAAAAATATAGGCATTGGAGCTTTTGCAAATAACAGAATTACTCAGCTTATTATCCCCGATTCGGTAGAAAGCATTGGATTGGGCGCATTCAGGAACAATAGCCTTAAAAAAGTAACATTTGGAACGGGCATTGATACCATCGCGCCGTATTCATTTGCGAACAACCTGTTAACCGATATTACAATTCCTGCAAACATTCTAACTGTAGAAGCAGGGGCATTTAACGATAACACTTTGGACATGGTAATTATCGGCGCAGGAGTAGACATTAAAAATGATACTTCAATGGGACTTTACGGCGATTCTTTCCTGTCGTATTACAGCCCCGCAAAATTGGCGGGTATCTATATTTATATTGGAAGCGATACCTGGGAACGGCATTAATTGTTATTGTTTTGACACAAACCTGTTTCCCTTGATAAAAAACCGCAGTTCCAGTTCCTTCCCCGCAGAAAGGCCGATGCGGCGGCTTGTGCAAATCTCCGGCTTTTCGCGGCTGCCTTCAATCCGCAGTTCTCCGTCCAACAGGCTCTGGTCGTTGTGCTTCTTCGTAATGCCGAACGCCTGGCAGAGCTTGCCCGGCCCGTTGCAGAGGTTTTCGATTTTATCCGTGCCGCGCCTTTTTTGCATTTGAGGTATGCCGGATACCGGTTCAAGCGCGCGTATCAGCACGGCTTCTCCTTCGCCGGTACGGCCCGAAACAATGTTCAGGCAGTGGTACATTCCGTAGATAAAGTAAACATAGGTGCGGCCGGCCGGACCAAACATGGGCGCGTTGCGGGGGGTAGGGCCTCGATGGGCGTGGCAGCCGGGGTCGCCATGGTATAGGTACGCCTCGGTTTCGACTATTTTGCCCCGCAGTTTTCCCCTTACCAGGTACTTGCCGAGCAGCGCCCTGGCGAGTTCAACGGTTGGCTGGCTAAAAAATCGTTTACCAGGGTTCATGGATATAATTATAGCATTATAATTGAAAAATTTACCATAAAGCTGTATGATAACTGCATGAAGAGAGCTTTCTTGTTCTTTCTGTTTTTTCCTGTTGTATTTTTATCATGTGCTTCTTACGTTACCTTTATAATGGATTATCCGTCATTAAAAAATTTGCCGGATATTAAAACCATTACGGTAATTCCGGCAAACTGGATTGATGCCTCAAGGGAATATGAATACCTAAAAGATAGTTTAACAGAAGCATTGGTTTCGGCTGTAAAAAGGGCAGATATATATGAATTTGTTGATCCTTCAATTTTAACAAATGTATTCAGATCCGATTATTGGCAATATGTTGATATGTATATTGTCAGCGAAATTCTGAATGTCAATGAAAATGAAACAGATGAAATAAAAAAAGATAAAGATAAAGAAAGGGTATATACAACCATAAGTGTAGATATTGTGATTGAATACCGCTATATCCGGGCAAAAGATGAAAGTATTTTACGGATAGTCAACAGAACAATATCGGAAAGCGAAACATTTTATGACACGGCGAAAACGAAAAATTCACTCGGAAAAAAAATTCTGTATTCATTGCTGGAATTACTGGTATCCCCTCGGCTGACGGCAAAAGATGTCGCCATATCGGCAATAAAGCATGGCAGATTTAACATAGCTTATGATCTTGGTCCATACAGAAAAATGGAAAAAAGATTTATAAAAGACATTAGAAGCAAAAACCCGGAGTTTAAGAAAGCGGAAAAACTGGTCTGGCGGAAAAAATACAGCGAAGCCCTGGCATTGTACCGGAATATTTACGAAAATACGCATAGTACCGTTACTGGGTATAACGCGGCGCTTTTGCTTATGGCCGATGATCAATTTCCGCAGGCGCTTGAATTACTGGAAGAATTACAAAACAATTTGTTAAAGTATGGAATCGCAGTCCCGGAAGAGATTAATAACGAAATTAAAAAAGTAAAATATATTATAAATAATATGCAAATACGCGAAAATTCAGCAGAACATACTTGACGGATCTGCAAAAGCAGCGATAGACTCTTATTGAATGGAGGACAGCTATACTATCGTACTCGACAGCGGGGAACTGCTGTCGGGGATATGCGGCGCAAACGACGGCAATCTCAGGGTGATGGAAGACTCTCTTGGGGGAAGAATCGCCGCAAGGGGCAACGAAATATCGCTCCTCGGAGCGGACGAAATCGATGTCTGCCGTTTTAAAAACATGATCGACTGCCTTATCGCCGTGGTTCGGGAGGGTGAAAGCCCCTCTCCCGAGTACGTTAAGGCGCTTGCTATAGCCCTTGATTCCGAATCGGACAAAGAAAATTACGCAGATAAGGCCCCAGAGAGCCAATCGGCGGACAACGGCGCCCATCAAGACATAATTCACGACGCGGTTATCAATATTCCCCAGGGTTTTCGGCGAATTTACCCAAGGGGGAAGGGTCAGGCGGAGTATATTCAGGGTATGAGGTCCTGCGACATCGCCTTTTGCGTCGGTCCCGCCGGAACTGGCAAGACATACCTTGCCGTTGCCGAGTCGCTGCGGCTGGTGCTGTCCAGGAGCCTGCGGAAGCTGGTGCTGACCCGGCCGGTGGTAGAAGCGGGCGAGAGCCTCGGCTTTCTCCCCGGCGACCTTGCCCAGAAAATAAACCCCTACCTGCGTCCCCTGTACGACGCGATGGAATCGCTGGTTCCCTACGATACCATCCGCCGGATGGAGGAAAACCGCATAATAGAAATCGCCCCGCTGGCATATATGCGGGGGCGCAGCCTGAACGACTGCGCGGTGATTCTGGACGAGGCGCAGAACACCACCAAAGAACAGATGAAGATGTTCCTTACCCGCATCGGCGCGGGGGCAAGGGCGGTGATTACCGGGGACGCGACGCAGATCGACCTGCCCCGGCGTTCCGAATCGGGGCTGCTGCACGCCGTGGAGATCCTCCGTAAAGTTGAGGGGCTGCACTTTTCCTTCCTCCATACAGACGATGTGGTTCGCAACCCGCTTATAAAAAAGATAATTCAGGCGTATGATGAGACAGATGGCTGACAAAGACGGCATGAACATTTTCAGGAGACTGCTTGACCGGTTCAGGCGGCTTAAACTCCCCCGCTTGGGACTTGTACCCGGCATCGTATGCCTGTGTTCCTTTCTCGCCTCGGTGTTTATCGCCGTGTCAAACATGAACATCGGTACGGAACTGCTCGGCGACCTCAATGATTTTGAAGTAGGCAAAGTCGCCGACAGGGACGTGGTAGCCGAATACACCCTTTCCTACATCGACGAAAACGCGACGCGGCTTCGCATGGAGGCGCAGGCGCACCTGGTCCCCGCCGTGTTCCGATATGTTGTCGCCGCTGGCGAAGTGTCGCTTGAAGCCTGGAACGGCTTTTGCGACTTTGCCGATGAATTAACGGTGGAAGGATCGTCCGAAGCGGCGATGAGCCTGGCGCTGCGTTATGAATTCCCTGCCCGGTTTTCCGATGATGTCACTTCCGCCTATCTGCGCGATCCTGAACGGGAAAGGTACAGGGATTACGGGCAGGAATTGCTCTACGGCCTTTTCAGGAGGGGGATATTTGCCCTGGGCGCCGTGGATTTAAATTCGTACAACCCCGACACGGTGGAACTGCTTATCGCGCACGGCGACAGGACGGAAAGGGAGCGCGTGTACCGCAGCAACATGATCACCATGGACAACATCCGTGAGACAGTCGCCGCGGCGACAGATTTTGGAGATATGCCGGCCGGTTTCAAGGCGATTGCCCCCGATCTTCTGTTTCCGTTTATCCGCGAGAATGCTTTCTTTTCCAGCGAAGACACCGTTTCCCGCGTTGCGGAGGCGATGGAGCGGGTTGCCGCGGTTGTAAAAAACATCGAAAAGGGCAAGCGCGTAATCAGAAAGGGCTTTGTCATCACCGCCGAGGAAATAATGGATTTGGAAGCGCTGAGCGCCGCCCTGCCCAAAAAGGATCCCCGCAACGCCATTGGCCTGGCGATGCTGGTAACGATGATGTTTGGGTTTTTTATCCTCCTGTACGAAAAGATGGTACCCGGCGAAAAACTCAATTCACGGGAAAGTTCGCTGTTTTTTATCCTTATCCTTTTGAATTTTGCCGGCGCGGCCCTGGCGAAAAATCTTGTTCCCCCGCTGAGCGATTTTCCCGTTTCATTGTTTTTTCCGACAGCGCTCCTGGTGATGATCCCCGCCGTATTTATGGGGCCGTTATTGGCCCTGGCCATGGCGCTGGCCCTTCCCCTGTGCGCCTGCCTGGCCGGTTTTTTTGACATTCATTCGTATATTTTTGCCCTTGCTTCCGGCGTGGCAGCTTCCACCGTGCTCAGGCGCGTCGAAAAGCGCATGGACCTTTTCAGGGCGGGAATGGTAATCGCCGCGGCGAACTGTGTCGCCATCATCGTTATACTGCTGATGCGGACGGCGAATCTTTCCGGCTACCCGATGATGCTTTTCGGCGCGGCGCTCAACGGCGTCGTCTCGGCAATGCTGTTTCTCGGCGTATTGCCGCCGCTTGAACACGCGCTCAACGCCGCCACGGTTTTTCGGCTTATCGAACTGTCCGACCTTAACGCCCCGATTTTACGCAAGCTCTTTACCACCGCGCCGGGCACCTACAGCCACTCGATAATGGTGGCTACCCTAGCCGAACAGGCTTGCCAGGACATCGGCGCAAATGCCCTGCTTGCCAGGGTGGGGGCGTACTACCACGACATCGGAAAAATGGAAAACCCCGACTACTTTGTCGAAAACCAGACGGACTACAACCGCCACGACGACATAGCCCCCCGGCTTTCCGCCACGGTGATACGCAGCCACGTAAAGCTCGGCGTTGAGAAGGGGCGGAGCCTCGGCCTGCCGGAAGAGGTTATTCACATAATCGCCGAACACCACGGCAACTCCCTTATCGCGTGGTTTTACAACAAGGCTACCAAGCAGGAAGAACAGGTCAATTCCGACGATTTTGCCTATCCGGGCAGCCCGCCCCGTTCACGCGAGTCGGCGGTGGTGATGCTTGCCGATGTTACCGAGGCGGCGGTGCGTACATTGGCAAAGCCCACTCTGGCAAAAATGGAAAAATTCATCCAGCAGCTTTTTGACGCGAAAGTAGAAAACGGCCAGCTTGCCCAGTCGGAACTTTCCTTCCGCGACCTTGAAACCATCAAAAACGCCTTCGCAAAACTCCTCGCTGCCTACTACCATTCGCGGATCGAGTATCCCAAAATTGGCGGGGAGCCGTCCAAAGAGGAAGATGAGTGAACAAGGTGTTTGTCTGCGCGGAAGGCATACCGATGCCCGATTGGCAAAGCTCTTTGGAAAAATATGTACTTAAAGCGCTTGACCGCCTGGGAAAAGACAAATGGGACCTTTCGATGCTGCTTTGCGGCGACGAGACAATGGCCGCCCTGAACAGCCGCTACCGGGGAAAGTCAGAAGCCACCGATGTCCTGTCGTTTTCATTGGGCGAGGGCGAAGCCTTCCCCGAAAAAATCATTTCCGGCAGAAGCCGCCGCCTGCCGGGCGACATCGTTATCTCGCTGGACAGTATGCGGGAAAACGCCCGGCGCTATAAAATTAGCGAGGATGAGGAGTTACGCCGATTGGTGATTCATGGTATCCTCCATTTGGACGGTATGGATCATACAACCAATAACGATACAGAGCCGATGCTGCGGCTCCAGGAGCAGATTTTGACAGATTTAACAGAAGACCATATTATCGGAGGGGCATCATGAAAGATCCCCTGTCCGATATTTTTAAAAACAGGATGATCAAGGAACTTGAAGAAGACCAGCAGGAGATGATCCGCGGCGTGGTGGAACTCTCCGATACGACGGTCAAGGAAGTGATGGTACCGCGGACGGATACCGTTTTCCTGTCCGCCAATGCCACGAGCGAGGAACTGCTGTCGCTCATCGTCGAAAGCGGCCATTCCCGCTTTCCCGTGTATGAGGAAACCATCGACCATGTTACGGGGATTCTCCATGTAAAAGACGTGCTGAAAGTGCTGATCTGCAACATCCCCTTTGACGTACGTTCGCTTATCCGCAAACCGTTCTTCGTGCCGGTTTCCAAGCACGTTGACGATCTTCTGAGGGAATTCCGCCATAAAAAGATACACATCGCCGTTGTGGTGGACGAATACGGCGGCGTTTCCGGCATTGTGTGCATGGAGGACATAATCGAGGAGATTGTCGGCGACATTCAGGACGAGTTTGACCAGGAAACCGACGACGTGCAGGCGCTGGGGGAGGGGGCCTGGCTCTGCGACGCCCGTGTTAACCTCTCCGATCTCGCCTACGAGACCGGCCTGGATTTTCCCATCGATGATTTCGACACGCTGGGGGGCTTTGTCTTTGACCTTTTCGGCAAGATCCCCGTAAAATCCGAACAAGCCGTATACCGGGGTACCGGCCTTATAATACAGGAAATGGACGGTCATAAGATTAAGTCTGTTAAGATAGTACGGGATTCCGCCGATGCAAGAAGTTGAGGGGAATTATATTGAAATTCCGGTATTTGCCATTTGTAGCCCTTGTTCTTTTCTCGTTCAGCCGGCTTGAAGCCCAGAACCCCGCCGAGGCGGCGGCTCTGTACGAACGGGGAAGAAATTTCATGGCGGTCGATCAGTGGTATCCCGCCGCCGAGGTTCTCCTTGACTGCCTGAGGCTTAACAACGCCCATGCCGAGGGAACCGCCGCCCTTGCAGAATGTTACTACGAACTGGGCGAATTTGACGAAGCCCTGTCCTGGGTTCGTAAGGCGCGGATGCTGGCGCGTACCAGCGCTTCGGTCGCCAACCTGGAAGCGGTTACCCTTATTGCCCTGGGCAGGCTTGACGATGCCGCTGCTGTTATCGCCGATGTGCTGGCGCGTGAGCCATACAACCGTGAGGCGCTGTTTGCCGCCGGTGAGTTGGATATCGCCAGGGGCAGGTCGGCGGAAGCCCTGCTCCGCTATCGGGACGCGGTGCGCCGCTACCCCGACGACCGGCGGCTTTTAATATCGCTGGCGCTGGTTTCCGGCTCACTGGGCGACAACGAGACGGCACTTTCGTTTATCGACCGCGCCCTGGCGCAGCATCCCGACGATTACCGGGTATTTTATTACGCAGCCTATGTCAACGCGCAGGCGGACAGGCTGCCCCGCGCAATCGCGTATTCGGAACAGGCCCTGGGGAGAAGGCCCGGCTACGGCCCGGCGCTTTCGCTTCTCGCCAGGCTCCGCTACCGCAATGGCGAATATGTGGAGGCGGCGCGTCTTGCCGACGAGCTAATATCGGCAAACCGCGATGACATGGACGCCTGGTACCTCAAGGGGCTGGCCTTTATCCGCCTCGGCCGCAGCGCCGACGCCCTTACCGTGCTGGGCAACGCCCTTGCCATCAATTCCGGGGACGAATTTATCCGCGCGGTGCTGGAAGACACCCTTATCGCCGTTACCAGCCTGGAAGACCCGCGCCGCAGCCGCTGGGCAGTATGGCATTTTGACCGCGCCAGGGACTACCGTTCCCGCAACCTCGTGGATCAATCCCTCTTTGAATACCGGCGCGGCCTGCGCCTGAACCCCTATTCCCGTGACCGCCGCGAGTACGCGGAATTACTGCGTTTGCAGGGCTATCCCGCGCGCTACCTCGAAGAGATCCGCTTTTTGCAGGATCAGGGGGTCGCCGACCGAGGCCTGAACGATGCTGTGGAAACCTATGGTTCGCTGCTTGCCGGGGCTTTGTTCCTTCGCTGGCAGGTTAATCCCATTGAACTAAACGCGCGGCACTGGAAAATAGCCGTGTTTTCCATCGCGGCGCAGTCCAGCTACCGCCACGTAGACGCCGGCGCCGTCGCCTCGTCCTACATAAAAGAAATCCTCGTCCACGACAGGGCGATAGCCCCGATGAACCTGGAGCTTCGCCAGCCGTCATTCTCGCAGGCGTTCAGGACGGCGCGGGAAGCCAACGCCGACTATTTCCTGGTCATCTCGGCGATGGAAAACGAGCGGGACATTTCCCTGCGGGCGGAACTGTTTGTCGGCAGAACCGGCGCTTCGGCGGGAAGCTTCTTCACCTACCGTACCGGCGTTGACCGGCTTCGCAATGCGTCGCGGGGCATAGCCGACCAGCTTGGCGCGGCGCTTCCCCTGCGGGGCAGGCTCGTCATGCGTCGGCAGGCACAGGGCCTTATCGACAAGGGAAAGGCCGACGGGGTAACGGCAGGGGCTGTTTATGACATTGTAAAAAAGGGCCGGGTGCAAATCTCGAACGAAGGCATCGGCCTTGTCTATGCCGAAGAGGAAATTGTCGGCAAAATAACCATCGAAAGCGTTGATGAGGAAGTGGCGGCGGGAACGCTTGCCCGGAACGGTTTTTTTGACCGTATTGAGGCTGGCGACGAGATAATCTACCGCGCCGAAGGCGAGTCACGAATGCCGCCCGAGTCGGCAGCCAACCCGGAACTGCGCGCCCTGCTGCGAACCCTCCGGTAGCGGCATTTTTTCCTTGATTGTAGCCTCTGCATGTGCTAAAATTATGATTAATGGGGGAATCTTATGAGTGATAAAAAAGTGGTGCTTGCCATTGATGATAATGTAACACAGCTCAAGATGTTTCAGGGGATGCTGACGCCGACATACGACCTTAGGGTGGTAAAATCCGCTTCGGACGCAATGAACTTTATGAATGCCAACGATGTGGATATTATCCTTCTGGACATTGAGATGCCCAACATCGACGGGTTTGAATTTCTTAAAGATATACGCAAGATTCCCAGCTACATGAAAGTTCCGATAATCATTGTCAGCGGAAATTCAGGCGAGATGTTTTTCAACCAGGCGAGGAATTCCAGCGCGTTCGATGTTATGACAAAACCGGTGCTGCCCGATGTGCTGATAGCAACAATAGAACGGGCGCTTGCCGCACAGGATTGAGGGGGAAAAATGGATAATACAGGTAGTTTAATTCCGGTAATAAAAATTGATGAAAAAAAATGCATCAATTGCTATGCCTGTATCAGCGCATGTCCGGTCAAGTACTGCATGGACGGCTCGGGAGAAACGCTGACAATCAACAACAACCTCTGCATCGGCTGCGGAAGCTGCATTCATGCCTGCACCCACAAGGCGCGGATGCTGATAGACGATACGGATCGTTTTTTTGCCGACCTCCAGAAGGGAGAGAAGATGATCGCCATAGCCGCCCCGGCCGTGGCATCGGTCTTTCCCGGAAGCTACCTCAGGGTGAACGGCTACCTTAAATCCCTGGGTCTTGAAGCGATCTTTGACGTAAGTTTCGGCGCAGAGCTTACCGTTGTATCCTATGTCAACTATATCAAGGAAAAAAAACCCAGGATGGTTATAGCGCAGCCCTGTCCGGCGATAGTGAGCTATATCGAAATATACCACCCCGAGCTATTACCCTACCTTTCACCGGCGGACAGCCCCATGCTGCATTCGCTTAAAATGATCCGCGAATATTATCCGCAATACAGCCATCACAAGATTGCGGTTATTTCCCCCTGCATCGCCAAGCGGCGCGAATTTGAAGAAACTAAAATGGGCGACTATAACGTCACCATGGTTGCCCTAAAGGATTATATCAATAACCATAACATCAACCTGACAAGTTATCCCGAAATTGAATTTGTCGGCGCGCCGGCGGAACGTGCGGTTACGTTCTCCGCGCCAGGTGGCCTTTTGGATACCGCTGAACGTTTTGTTCCCGGCATCAGGCGGGATACGCGCAAAATCGAAGGAACCCATTCGATCTATCCGTATTTGCGGGGAATTGCCCACATGCTGGACAGGCCGGATATCAAATTCCCCCTGCTCATAGACTGCCTAAACTGCGAATTGGGCTGCAATGGAGGTCCCGGCACGGGTAACATCAAGAAAAACTTGGACGAGCTTGAAAGCCCCATCCGCAAGCGCAGCGCCGAAATGGAGCAAAAAATAAACCCCAAGCAGCAGGACAAACTGTACAAAAAGTACCACGCCGTTCTGAACAAGTACTGGAAGCCGGGACTGTACCACCGGGAATACCGGAACCTAAGCGGAAACTATACCTTGAAAAGGCCGAACGAAACAGAATTGGGCGAAGTCTATAAGCGCATGAAAAAATCCAAGGAAGAGGATTTTTACGACTGTACCTCTTGCGGATACGGAAGCTGCCACTCAATGGCGACGGCGGTTTTTAACGGACTCAACAAACCGCATAATTGCGCCCACTACACCCTCTCGCTACTGGAAGAAGAGAAAAAAACAACGGTGTATATCAACCAGCAGCTCAAGGAACACATCAGCCGCGCCCTTGAAATGATCGAGGAGATCAACACACTCGTAGAAAAAGTCGATGCCAGCATCAACACCCAGTCGGACTCGGTAAATGAATCTTCGGTGGTTACCAATCAGATGGTCAGCTCTTTGCGGAGCACGTCCGAGCTTTCCCGGCAAAAACGGGAAACCGTTACCGGTTTGATTGAAAATGCAGCAAAAGGCCAGGAGGCGATGAAAGAGACGATTCAGGCGGTTCAGGACATCGCCGAATCGGTAGACGGTATCGGGACGGCAATTAAAACGATCAGCGCCATCGCGGCCAACACCAACCTCCTGTCGATGAACGCCGCCATTGAGGCGGCCCACGCCGGAGAGGCGGGCAGGGGCTTTGCCGTTGTTGCC
>Ga0082212_10005407_pt1 | contig 17417 bp, 8 predicted proteins | sample TergutNt197P3_FD_71548 | JGI IMG/M metagenome (GOLD analysis project Ga0082212, IMG submission 71548) | Neocapritermes taracua P3 segment gut microbial communities from Petit-Saut dam, French Guiana - Nt197 P3 | ecosystem: Host-associated > Arthropoda: Insects > Digestive system > Gut ... | reverse complement strand
CGGCGCATGGATTTTCTTTATTTCCAAAATGTTGGGCGCCGCCGTGCGTCTGTTTGTCGTTTGCGTGGTGCTTCAATTGTTGGTTTTCGATCCATTGCACCTGCCGTTTATCCTCAATGTCGTTTTTACCGTAGGAATTGTTTGGGTTTACACTTTCCGCGGCGGAGTGAAATCGGTGGTTTGGATCGATTCGCTCAAAACTTTCTGTTTGATTGTTTCGGTAGGATTAACCATTTACTACATCGGTAAAAATTTGGGATTGAGCGCAGGCGGTATATGGTCGCTCATCAGCGACTCCGATATGTCGAAAACTTTTTTCTTCGACGATGTAAACGATAAACGTTATTTTTGGAAACAATTTTTGGCAGGAGTATTCACTACGATTGCCATCACTGGATTGGATCAAGACATGATGCAAAGAACGCTGGCTATCAAAAATTTCCGCGATGCGCGTAAAAATATGATTACCGGCGGTATCTTGCAAATATTCATCAACTTGCTTTTCCTTGCATTGGGGGTATTGCTCTACACGTATATTGCCCAAAAACAGATCGATTTACAGGCAGAGGGCATCGTAAAGGCCGATGATGTATTTCCATTTTTAGCGATGAACTTTTCGCCGATAGTAGGCATACTGTTCATTATCGGATTGATTGCAGCCGCTTATGCTGCCGCAGGTTCGGCATTAACGGCGCTTACTACTTCGTTTACGGTCGATATTTTGGAAAGCCCTAAGACAAAAACCGAAAACGAAGTAACATCTATCCGAAAAAAAGTACACATCGGCATGGCTGTCGTTATGGCTGTCGTTATCTTCATCATCAACCTGTTGAATAACGATTCTGTTATCCAAACGGTTTATAAGGTTGCCAGCTACACCTACGGTCCACTATTGGGCATGTTCGTATTTGGTATCTTCACCAAATGGAAAATACACGAAAAATGGATGCCGTTGGCGGCTATCGCTTCGCCAATCATCTGTTTAATATTAGACATAAATTCCAAGAATTGGTTTAAAGGATATGAATTTAGTCACGAACGGTTGATATTTAATGCATTATTTACCTTTATCGGTTTATGTTTATTAATAAAGAAAAAAGAAAAATCAATTATTAAATAAATTTTTATAATATTTTTAATTTAAATGAGTATGATTACACAGAAAAAAAGAAATGCAAATCGTGTTCAAAAAATTTTGAGTATGCTTTTGGCAGGATTTTTGCTTGGTTTCACGGGAAACATGACTGTGAAGGCTGATAACCTGAATGTAGGCGGTGTGTCTGAACAACAACAAACCGTAAGAAGAGTTACCGGTCGTGTGGTTGATACGGACCAGGAGCCTTTGATTGGAGTTAGCGTTCGGGCGGTTGGTTCTGCTGAAGGAACCGTAACTGATTTCAATGGTCAGTACACGATTTCAGTGAGCGACAATCAGGTATTGAGTTTTTCCTATTTGGGCTTTAAAATGGTTACTGCAAATGCCAACAGAGACGTAATTAACATTACCATGCAGGAAGATGCGCAAGCTTTGAGCGAAGTAGTGGTTGTCGGTTACGGTACGCAACAAAAAAGCAATCTGACCGGCGCAGTAAACTCGGTAGATGTGGAAAAAACATTGAGTAATCGTCCGATTGCCGATGTAGGACGCAGTTTGCAAGGTACAGTTCCCGGATTGTTTATCACAATCCCCAACGGTGAAGTAGGATCTGACCCAATGATAAGGATACGCGGGCAAATTGCTTCTATTGAACCTACGGGAAATTCATCTCCTTTGATTTTGTTGGACAATGTGGAAATATCAAATCTTACTATGGTAAATCCCGATGACGTGGAATCAATTACAGTATTGAAAGATGCCGCTGCATCTTCGATCTATGGAGCCAAAGCTTCGCTCGGCGTTGTCTTGATTACTACCAAAAAAAGCGCTAAAAGCGACAAAGCGACTGTTACCTATTCGAATAACTTTTCATGGTCGAAAGTAGCGAAAGACATTAACATGGCAACGATTGACGGGCTGGAATATGCAGTGCTTGCCATAGAGCGTGTTGGAGGAAGCCGTACGGGCGCTTTTTGGTCGCTGGATCGAAATAGCTACGAACGTTCTCGGGAATGGTATAATAAATATAATGGAAAAATCGGACCGAACGATCCCTTTGTATATGGAAGGGACTGGTATATGGATGGGAGTACCAAGATGGGAGTCAGGCTCTTTAATTCGTATGATCACATGGTTGCCGAATGGCAACCTACCATGACGCACAATTTGTCGGTAAATGGTAGAAGCGGCAGTACGATTTATAATGTTGGTTTGGGTTATTTCAATCAGTCGGGCTTGATAAAAGAAGCAAAAAAGGATGATTTTACACGTTATAACGCTACGGCAAAAATAAGTACGGATATTAACAAATACGTTACCATGCGGACAGGATTTCTGTTCTCTCAACGTACGAAAAGTTATCCATACATGACGAACTCTACAACTGCCGACCCATGGCTGTATATTTATCGTTGGGGTCCGCTGCAACCTTTCGGATACGATGAAAATGGAAATGTTTTGCGCAGCCCCGCTTCCGAAGCCATGCAGGCAAACACGGCTACCCGTCAAAATAACTATATGAATTTTAACTTTGGAGGTACTTTGAAATTCACAAAAAACTGGAATCTGGAAGCCGACTATACTTTCACCAATGATCAATATCTTCAGAATCGACCCGGTACGCGTTTTACGGCTGCCGATACTTGGGGTGGAGCTGTGCCAAGATTAGATGATAATGGCAATCAAATATATGTGAATCAAAATGGTGAAGTTGTCAGCGCCTCTTCCGCAGGAGCGATGCTGTCTTATCAACTTCCTTTAAATATGTACACAGGTGCGGGCGCTAATCCCGACCACCTTCGCAGACAATCGGAAAGTTTCCAGATGAATACTTTCAATATCTTTTCAACCTATAATTGGAAGTTACAGGAAGTACATAATTTTAAATTTATGCTTGGTACCAACATCGTTTATTCAAAACGACAGGATCATTGGAATCAAACAACCGAGTTGATAGACTATACTGCACCGGAATTTGACAAAGCGGTTGGAACCATCACTGGAAGCGGTAATGCTTATTGGGAATCGCAAGCCGGTTTCTTCGGGCGAATCAACTATATGTATGATAGAAGATACTTATTTGAAGCTAATTTGCGCCGCGACGGTTCTTCTAAATTCCCGACTCATTTGAAATGGCGCTGGTTCCCTTCATTTTCTGCAGGTTGGATTCTCAGTGAAGAAGCATTCATGGAAGCCTTGAACCCCGTGTTAAGTTTCTGGAAATTTAGAGCTTCATGGGGGGTTATCGGCGACCAAACGGTAGCAAATAATTTATATGTTCCAACACTTTCTTACTACGCTAATTCATTGTGGTTAGACGGATCAACTAAGTTTCCTTATTTTGGAACACCCCTTGCCGTTCAACCGGATATAACCTGGCAAGACTTTGAAACGCTTAATTTTGGTATTGATACCCGATTTTTTAGCGGTAAATTGGGAATCACTTACGACTGGTATCAGCGATATACACGAAGCATGATTTCTGCAGGCGCAACCTTGCCTTATTCTGCAGGTGTTCCTTCTCCCAAAGGAAACTTCAGCGAATTGAGAAACAGAGGATGGGAAGTATCTGTGGACTTCAATCATCGTTTCAAAAATGGTTTGGGTATCAATGCAATGGCAACTTTGTCAGACGCAACTACTTATATTACCGATTTCGATGAATCAGCCATAAAAGGAACAGGAGCTACTTCGTATTGGAAAGGAAAACGTTTGGGAGACATTTGGGGATATACAACCGATGGCTTATATCAGTTAAGTGATTTTGAATTGGACGCAGGAGGAGGCTTGATTCGCATCAACGTTCCGCTTGATCCGAGTGATCCGAATTCAAGTACCGTTCCAATGTATAAACTAAAAGGAGATAATCCTACGTATGCACCGTTTTTACAAACGCCTTCCAACTTTATGTTTGGCCCCGGCGATGTGAAGTATGTGGATTTGACCGGTAATGGTCGTGTCAATAACGGCAAAAATACAGCAGACGATCCGGGTGATTTATCCGTAATTGGTAATACACACGCACGTTATCAGTATGGTTTCCGTTTGGGCGCCGACTATAAAGGATTTGATTTCTCCATGTTCCTGCAAGGCGTAGGTAAACGTTCGGTTTGGGGTGACGGCGCTTTAGCCATTCACGGCTACAACGTATCGGACGGCGCCATGCCGCAAGCCATTGCCGGCGATTACTGGCGTGAAGACCGCACAGATGCTTTCTATCCAAGACCCTATAACATTAGTGCAGTAGCCATGGGATCAACCGTTGCCGGTAACACGCAAGTATCGGATCGTTATATTCTGAATATGGCATATCTTAGACTTAAGAACATCACCTTGGGTTACAGCATAGCGCCTGAAATATTGAGAAAAGCATATATTGGAAAGGCAAGAGTTTATGTTTCTATGGAAAATATACTTACCTTTGACAATCTACGCGGTTTGCCCATCGACCCGGAAGCAATGAACGGTTATTCGATGTGGGATACATCTAATTATAACTCATCACGTACAGGTGTAGGCGCCCCTATGTTTAAAAATGTATCACTGGGTTTACAATTAACTTTCTAAATTTATGAATATAATAATGAATAAAGCAATGAAAAAAATCAGTATAATATTTACCATATTGGCGACATTGTTTATGACGGCATGCTCCGATCTGTTGGATCGACCGCAATTAAATAGCCCGGTTGACGAAACATTTTGGACGTCAGAGGGTAATCTCCGCCTGTTCGCCAATGAGTTTTATCCCCAATTTTTTAATGGATACAACACCAGTTGGACCTTGGACTATTCACATTTTAAGGGATATCCATTTAACGACGACATGGTTCAAAAAGGAAAACAAATGTTGTTTGACAATGCTGTACCTGCTACTTTGGGAAGCGGTGGAAATACAACCGGCGCTCCGGCTTGGAGAACTACTTGGGTAGGTCCCACATGGTATTTCGGGTGGGTACGAAAAGCAAATCTGATGGTCGATCGAATTGAAAGTGAGATGCAAAATGTACTTACTGCTGAAGCAACTGACCATTGGATTGCCGTAGCACGCTTCTTCAAAGCGCTCGATTATTGCCGCTTAGTGAGTGTATATGGAGATGTTCCCTATTTTGAAGCCGATTTTCCAATTACCGATAAAGAAGTTATGTATAAAGACCGTAGCCCTCGAAATGAGGTCATGGACAATGTGTATGACAATTTTAAATTTGCATTGCAAAATCTTCGTGCAAACGACGGCGCCCAACGCTTGAACCGCAATGTGGCAGCCGGATTTATTTCTCGTTGGATGTTGTTTGAAGGTACTTGGCAAAAATACCATAGCAACGACGAGGCTCGTGCAAAAAAATTCCTCGACTTCTCCATTGAAGCATCAGAGATTCTGATGAATTCGGGTAACTATTCGATTGCTACGGATATGCATACGCTTTTTGGTTCTGAAAACTTGGCTGGAAACAGGGAGTGTATTTTGTTCAGGCATTACGATAATACACAAGGGGTAGTGCATTGTGTGGCTTCGTATAATGTGGATTATGAAGCACAGGAGCAGTCGGCAAACCTTGATTTGGTGAAAGCATTTCTGTGTAATGATGGAAATGTGTGGCAAAACTCGTCAGTAACAGATGCCGATAAATTCGATCTTCAAAATCTTATAAAAACCCGTGACCCGCGTTTTGAAGCATCCTTTTTGCATCGTTTGAACGATAAAGCATCAGGTTTACTTTTCACAACCAAGTTTGTCGATAGGATTGGTCCTACTTTAACTGCGCCGCTTCCGCCAAAATATACGAGTAATACCAATACAAACGATGCTCCGGTTATCCGTTACGGTGAAATTCTGTTGAACTGGATTGAGGCAAAAGCGGTATTGGCAACAAGCGGTGGACCGGCGATTACTCAAACGGATATTAATAGATCAATCAACTTATTACGCGACCGTCCGCTTGATAGCGAAGCGGTTAATCGTGGTGTTACAAAGACTCCGCCTATGAATATTAGCGCATTGCCTGCCGACCCTGCACGTGATAGTGATGTTCCTCAACTGATATGGGAAATCCGCCGCGAACGCCGGATGGAGTTATATGCAGAACCCGCTCGTCTGTTAGATATCAAACGATGGAAGAAGATAGACTACATGCGTGGTTCCTCCAAACCGGATATTTTGAAAGGTATTTGGGTAAATATTCCGGTAGAAATACCTGCATTGGTAGGAGAAACTAAAATCAATTTGACGAAAGTGCAAAAGGCAGATGGTACGATTGTTACTTTCAATGGCAGCAATGCTGCGGATATGGTTGGTTTCTATTTGCCTGAAAATGTGGCAGACCGTGATGCTTTTACCGACCGCGTTTATTTGTCGCCTGTGGGTAAAAATCAGATAGATCTTTATCAAGATCAAGGGTTTAAATTAACCCAAACTTCCGGATGGTAAGACAGATGATTAATTATCAAAAGAAGAGTGCTTCATTATTTTTGAAGCACCCTTCTTTTTATCCAAAATAATCAGTCGCTCCTTACAATCAGCATAAAATATTTATTTTCAACATAATAAATTAAAAATATAATTTTATACTAATTTAACAATACAATTTAATAAGTATGATTACACAGAAAAAAAGAAGAGCAAACCATGTTCAAAAATTTTTGAATATGGTTTTAGTAGGGTTTCTGCTTGGTTTCACGGGAAATATGACTGTGAAAGCAGATAACCTGAATGCAGGTATTGTGTCTGAACAACAACAAACCGTAAGAAGAGTTACCGGCCGTGTAGTTGATATAGACCAAGAACCTTTGATTGGAGTTAGCGTTCGTGCGGTTGGTTCTGCTGAAGGAACCGTAACTGATTTCAATGGTCAGTACACGATTTCAGTGAGAGAAAATCAGGTATTGAGTTTTTCCTATTTGGGCTTCAAAACGATTACTGCAAACGCCAACAGAGACGTAATTAACATTACTTTGCAGGAAGATGCGCAAGCTTTGAGCGAAGTAGTGGTTGTCGGTTACGGTACGCAAAAGAAAGAGAATTTGACCGGCGCTGTAGCGTCTGTCGATATTCAGAAAACTTTGGAAGGCCGCGCCATTCCCGATGCAGGAAAAGGATTGCAGGGATCTACTCCCGGTCTTTTCATCACTTTCCCAAGTGCAGAAGTCGGAGATGAGCCGATTATCAGAATTCGTGGACAGTTCGCCTCATTTCAAGGGACTTCTACTCCTTTGATTTTGTTGGACAACGTGGAGATTCCAAGTCTTTCGTTAGTAAATCCCGACGACATCGAAAGCATCTCTATTTTGAAAGATGCCGCTTCTGCTTCCATATATGGAGCAAAAGGAGCTTCGGGCGTTGTTTTGATTACTACTAAAAAAGGTGCAAAAAGCGAATCGGTTAATTTAACCTATTCTAATAACTTTTCATGGCAAAACCAATCTCAGAAATGGGAAATGGGAGGTGTAGAAGCCTTGGAATTCGCATGGCTCGCTGCTAAAAACCTTAATCCGGGCGCTACCTTGACAGGTGCTTTTTGGTATGTAGATGATCAATCTTTGGCAAAGGCTAAAGAATGGCAAAAGAATTATGGCGGAAAACTTGGCCCGAACGACCCAATGGTTTACGGACGCGACTGGTACACAACCAATGGCACAACTAAATTTGGGCTAAGAACATATGATCCATACGAATATTTAATCAGAGAATGGGCGCCGACACAAAATCACAATGTTTCAGTGAATGGACGTGCAGGCAAAACGACCTATAACGTTGGCTTGAACTATATGGATCAAAGCGGTATGAACAAAGCGGCTAAGGTAGATAAATTTACCCGCTACACCGGAACGATCCGACTATCGACCGAGCTGAATAAATTTGTTTCCGTCCATGCAGGATCGATGTATTCAACAAGAGAAAAACAATTTCCATACGTAACCAATAGTTATCTCGACCAGTGGTACTACCTCTATCGTTGGGGTCCGCATTATCCGCTGGGTTACGATGAAAACAACAACATAATACGCAGTCCGTATTCCGAATATGCAACAGCAAATACAGGAAGTATAAAAAGGAACTATACCAGTTACAACGTCGGTACGGTAGTGACATTTACCAAAGATTGGACTTTCAATTTCGATTATACCCACGCCAACACGGAATTCAGGCAACATAATCCGGGTACTCGTTTCACTGCTGCCGAATCGTGGTATGCACCTGTAGCTCGAAACGATGCAAGCGGAAATCCGGTCTATGTAAATGACAGAGGCGAAGTGGTTGCCGCAGGAGCAGCAGGCGCTATGCGTGCCTATGATTTGGATTATTACACTTATGTTGCTGCTGCGTCCAATCCTGACCATATACGTACAAATACAAGTAATAATATGCAGAATACAATCAATGCATATACTACCTATGATTTGACGCTAAACACCGATCATGCATTCAAATTTATGGCAGGGCTCAACCGCGTTACCGAACAATGGGTAAGTCAATGGCAACAAATAACCACCCTGACGGACTTTGAAAATCCGCAATATAACTTTGCCATAGGTACGCAAACCACCGGAGGCGACTTCGGTTGGCAATCGCAGTTAGGTTATTTCGGACGTGTGAATTATGCTTTCAAGAACCGCTACCTGTTGGAAGGAAATATTCGCTACGATGGTTCTTCCAAATTTCCGGTTGGTTTAAAATGGCGCTGGTTCCCCTCCTTCTCCGCAGGCTGGGTAGCTACCGAAGAAGCATTTATGGAAGGGCTTAGACCTGCTTTGTCTTTCTTGAAATTCAGGGGTTCGTTTGGTATCATCGGAGACCAGACAGTACCCGGATCGCTATATTTACCGAGGATGTCCTCAGGACAACTTACTTCATGGTTAGATGCCGGCGGAACAGTAGTGAGCTACGTATCATATCCCTCAGCTGTATCTTCCGATATCACATGGCAAGATTTTCAAACGACAAATATCGGGTTGGATGCACGTTTTCTCAACAACAAAATCGGCGTTACTTTCGATTGGTTCCGTAAAGATACTAAAAACATGCTTGTACCGAATGAAACGTCCACCAATACGTATGGTATTGGAGCTCCTATCGGAAATTATGGCAGTTTGCGCACCAACGGATGGGAACTCAGCTTGGATTTCAATCACCGTTTTTCCAATGGAATCGGTATCAATGGGATGGCAACGCTTTCCGATGCTGTCACTAAGATCACAAAATATGGGAAGGGAAGAACTGTAACGGGTTGGTATGAAGGCAAGACCTATGGAGAAATTTGGGGATTCCGTCACGACCGTTTGTATCAAAAAGACGATTTTGTCTATGATGCCAACGGCAATTTTGAAACAGTCGAAATAAATGGCAGGAATGTATATAAATTAAAAGGAGATAATCCTGTCTATCAAAGAGATTTGGAAGGCGGAAGTTTCTATTTCCAACCGGGCGATACGAAATATAAAGACTTGAATGGAGATGGAAAGATTTCGTTGGGCGACAATACGGTGGAAAATCCGGGCGACCGTGAAGTGATCGGTAACACAACCCCTCGTTACGAATATGGATTCCGCTTGGGAGCCGATTTCAAAGGATTCGATTTTTCAGTTTTCTTCCAAGGTGTTGGGAAGCGTAATTTGTGGGGCAGTTCCGGTTTGACGCTTGCGGGTTTCAACCCTGCGGACGGCGCCATTGCCAAAACGCTATGTACGGACTATTGGACAGAAAATAACACGAACGCTTTCTATCCGCGTCCATGGCCTAATGGCAATGAAACCGATATATACAGCATGCGTGTACAAGATAAATATCTTTTGAACATGGCTTACACGAGATTGAAAAATATCACTTTTGGATATACTGCTCCTACTTCATTCGTAAACAAATTATGGGTGAAAAAAGCGCGTATATACGTAGCTGCGGAAAATCTCTTTACCTGGGATAAACTGAACGGATTACCAATTGACCCGGAAATTATTCCCGGTATTTCGATGTTTGATTCAAACAACAATTATCAAGGTAGTCGTGCCGGTGTTGGGGTTCCTCCTTTCAAAAATGTATCGCTTGGTATTCAGTTAACTTTTTAAATGATTTATAAGATGAAAAAAATAATATTTATACTGTTAGCCGGCATGGCCTTGGCTTTTACGGCATGTAACGAGGATGTTTTAGACAGACCGACAAAAACAGCTATCGTTGATGAAGACGGTGTTTTTTGGAGAAACGAAGCCGATCTCCGTTTGTATTGTAATGAATATTATCCGCAGTATTTTGTCGGATATAACAACACTTGGGGAGTAGCATGGGCGCCTCTGAGAGGATATTACAGGGGCGATGATTTTGCGAATACGGGAAACCAATCGAACTTCACTGCTACCACTCCTACTACCGGAATTGTTTCGAATGTTTTGCGCGGAGCCGACTGGAGGACAGAATGGCAGGGGCAAATGTGGAATTTTGCATGGGTGAGAAAATCCAATATCATGCTCGATCGCTTAGAAAATATGATGAAATCCAATCTTACCGACGAAGCCTACAATCACTGGACAGGTATTGGACGGTTTTTCCGTGCTTTCGAATACTACCGTTTGGTGATTTCGTTTGGCGATGTGCCTTATTTTGATGCACCTGTAGGATCGGCAGATTTGGACAACATGTATCGCGACCGTGATCCCCGCGGATTCGTTATGGACAAAGTATATGACGATTTGGTGTTTGCAATTGAAAACGTCAGAACAAGCGATGGTGCGTTACAAGTCAATAAAGACATCGTTGCCGGTATCGCTTCCAACATTATGCTGTTTGAAGGTACCTGGCAAAAATACCACAACATGGATCAGGCACGGGCGAAAAAGTACCTCGAATTGGCTGTTCGTGCTTCAGAACTTGTTATGAATAGCGGCAGGTATTCTTTTACCAGCGATTTTAAATCCTTGTTCGCATCTCAGAATTTGGCAGGCAACAAAGAAGTGATTATGTATCGCCATTATGTTGCCGGTTTGCTAACCCACCATATAACTTCCTATGCCAATGGGATTGAAGTCCCCGATGCCGGTTGTAACCTGATGTTAATCAAATCGTTTATTTGTAACGATGGTCGGCCTTGGCAAAATTCGACAGTGGCTGATGCCGATAAATTCGACGTGAAGAACTTGTCATTAACCCGCGACCCGCGTTTCGAATCTACATTCTACGATGTGGTTCGGCAACAATCGCCAACTATGATTTATTTCAATAAGTTTCTTGATCGAAGAGGTGCAAATATTGTGCTGACAACCGGAAGTGTAGCTGCTTATCCCGAATACGGAAGCATGACAAACACGAACGACGCTCCCTGTCTTCGTTTAGCAGAAGTGGTGTTGAACTGGATTGAAGCGAAAGCCGTATTGGCGGAATTTTTTGGAGGTCCGGCTGTTACACAGGCTGACTTGAACAGGTCAATCAATGCCATTCGCGACCGTCCGTTGGATGCCGAGGCTATAGAAAAAGGAGTGAAAAAAACCGCTCCTTTGCAGTTGTCTGCACTTCCTAACGATCCTGCCCGCGATGCCGATGTGTCTGCACTGATGTGGGAAATCCGTCGCGAACGCCGCATGGAATTCGTTCATGAGTATCCTCGTTTGTTGGATATTAAACGATGGGCAAAAATACTGGATTATATGGATAATGCTAAATATCCGGATTCCACGTTTGGTCCTTGGGTTAATTTCTTAGAAGAATATCCGGCTGCATTCGAAGGCTCAGCCAATACGAGCAATATTGACGTATTGAAAGTAAGGAAAGCAGATGGAACGATGGTTACTTATAATGGCACGAACCAAGCCGATATGGTTGGTTTCTTCCAAGTGAAGAATATGAGGCCCCGCGATGCATTCAATGCAAGAGTGTATCTGTCTCCGCTTCCAACGGATTTGATACAAAGGTATAAAGATTACGGATATACCTTAACTCAAACTCCGGGCTGGTAAGACAGACAATTAACTTTTTAAAAGAGGAGGGTGTTGTAAAATGCTTTTGCAGCACCTTCTTCTTTATCAATTCATGATTCACGATTGACTTTGTCGATTCCTCAAATTCATAATTTCTCATGAAACGCTACTATCTTCTTTCATTGTTTATTTTCTTCATCGGAACTTTCCCTGCTCAATCGCAGGAGCAGACGCTACCCGAAGAAACAAAAGATGCTATCGAAAACTACTTGACCGAACTCATTCGTCAACAGACTTCGATCCGTACAATCACTATCGACTCCGTTGCTGTCGATAAAAAGACCATTCGCCTGTTTGCCAATGTGAATCTTTCCTACGGACGGTTTGACAAGACAATGACCGATGCTATTTATACCCAAATCAAATTCTTACTCCCTGCCGAATGGAAACGCACGTCCGTTGAACTTTATTCGGACAACTACAAAATTGAAGATTATATTCCGTTATACCGGAAAGAACGATATACACACAAGGTAGATGTGCCTCTGAAAAAAAACACATCGGAGCCTTATGCAATCAGTAAAGGGCTTCAAAACAGACATATTGCCATTTGGCACAGTCACGGCTGGTATTTCGACGCCAACAAGAACCGTTGGGAATGGCAACGTGCACGTCTTTTTCAAACCGTTGAAGATATTTATACCCAAAGTTACATAATACCTTATTTAGCCCCCATGCTCGAAAATGCGGGAGCAACCGTCTTTATTCCCCGCGAACGCGATAGCCAGTCCCACGAAATAATCATCGACAACGATTACAATATTACACAGGGCAAATCGACATATCAGGAAACTTTCGGCGATGAAAAATGGACAAACGGACAAAACGCTGGTTTCGCCCATCTGAAAGCCGAATACGAAGATTTGGAAAATCCTTTTTGCGACGGGACCTACCGGCAAATCAAAACTGTTGCAAAAGGGAAAACAAGCGACTGTACGTGGCAACCCGATATTCCGGAAAAAGGAAGATATGGCGTGTATATTTCCTATGCTAATTTGAAAAACAGCACAAAAGACGCTCGATACACTGTTTATCATTCCGGAGGAAAAACCGAGTTCAGCATCAATCAAACCATGGGAGGTGGAACGTGGATTTTTCTGGGCTTTTTCGACTTCGATAAAGGGATTAACGAACAGGGAAGAATTGTTTTGTCCAATATAAGCAAAGATAAAGGTAAAATCCTGACTGCCGATGCCGTAAGAATTGGCGGAGGAATGGGAAACGTGGCAAGGGGCGAACCGCTTGAAACCAGTGGACGTCCGCGTTATTTTGAAGGCTCCCGCTATTGGTTGCAATGGGCGGGACTTCCCGACAGCGTTTACCGGTGGACAAAAGGAGAGCGGGATTATACAGACGACTACCAAAGCCGCGGATTGTGGGTCAATCATCTGATGGGCTCGAACGTTCCCATTGATGCCGTATTGGCTTTTCACACCGATGCAGGCACCACCTACAACGATTCCATTATCGGCACCTTGGGGATTTGCTATACGCATTATAAAGATGAGATGTTTGACAACGGAAAGCCCCGCATTCTTTCCCGCGATTTGGTTTCATCAATAATGGACGAAATTGTGAATGATGTCCGTATAGGATATGACCCCGACTGGACACGCCGGCACATTTGGAACCGCAATTACAGCGAAGCCCGCTTGCCGGAAGCGCCGACCATGCTGCTGGAGTTGCTTTCGCACCAAAACTTTGCCGATATGCGTTACGGATTAGACCCCGGATTCCGCTTCACTGTGAGTCGTGCCATTTACAAAGGATTTTTGAAATTCATTGCACACCAATACCAATCGGGTTATGTAGTAGCGCCTTTACCGGTCAAATCGTTCAGTGCGAAATTTTTCGGCGAAACACAAGTACATTTGGAATGGCGGGCTACGGTCGATTCCGTAGAACCCTCGGCAGTTCCGACAAAATACATTGTTTATACCGCAACAGGTGATGCCGGTTTCGATAATGGCAGGGTGGTAACGGATATTCAAACGACATTTTCGATTGAAAAAGACCGAATCTATCGTTTCAAGGTTGCAGCCCTCAACGAAGGAGGCGAAAGTTTTCCCTCCGAAATCCTGTCGGTTTGCCGGAAAACAGGAGAAAAAGGCGTTGTTTTGGTCGTCAATGGGTTTAACCGTCTGTCTGCTCCCGACAGTTTTTCTGCCCAAGACAGCATCGCCGGATTTTTGGATTTTCTCGACCATGGCGTTCCCGATGGTATTCAAACCAATTACATCGGAAGCCAGTATGAGTTTAACCGGAGAATACCATGGACAGACAACGATGCAACAGGGTTTGGGGCAAGCAACGCCGATCATGAAGCGACGCTTGTTGCCGGCAACACATTCAATTATCCGTTTGTACACGGAAGATCCATTGTAGCGGCGGGCTATTCGTTTGTATCCGCTTCGTCCGAAGCCGTGATGAACAGTCAATTAAGTATGAACGATTATCCGGTGGTCGATCTCATTCTAGGAAAACAAAAACTGACCTCCGTAGGGCGAGGCGTTTACCCACCGCGATTCAAAACCTTCCCCGACCGCTTACAAACATTGATAACCGACTATTGTCAAGCGGGTGGAAACATCTTTGTCAGCGGCGCTTTTGTAGCGTCAGATTTGTGGAGCAACGAATATGCAAGCGAATCCGACAGGTTATTTGCTAAGGATATATTGAAATATAAATGGAGAACGGGACATGCAGCAGTTACCGGAAAAGTGAGAAGTGTTCGCTCTTCATTCCCTCAATTTACAGGCAATTATCAATACCAAAATAAACCAAATCCGGATATTTATTTCGTAGAATCGCTAGATGCTGTTGAACCTTCGGATGAAGATGGTCATATCATCTTCCGCTATTCCGAAAACAATATCAGCGCCGGTACGGCTTATTCCGGCGACTACAAAACCTGCGTACTCGGATTTCCTTTTGAAACAATTTTGGAAGAAGCATCGCGACACCAATTCATGCAAGCCTTGCTGGATTTTATGACAGCGGAGCAGGAGAATTAGGTTGTCCTAATGGAACGCAGATGACGCGGATAGAGCAGATTCTCGCAGATAATGAATATATAGTAATGAAAAATCCGCGTAAATCCGTTTTATCCGCGTCATCTGCGTTCCATTTTATAATCGTGAAAAAAATATGCAATCCAATGTTATATTTTTAAATCTTATTCGTCATATAAGTAGATGAATGCCCAAGAGTTTAAGCAAGAAGTGGCGCCGTTGCGTGAAAATCTTTTGCATATAGCAAGGAAAATGCTTGAAAATGAAAACGATGTAGAAGATTTGGTACAGGAAGTTTTTTTGAAACTTTGGTACATGCGCGATACGCTTCACCGGTACGACAGCATTCCGGCATTCGCTGTAACAATGATTAAAAATCTTTGTATCGATCGCTTGCGGGTGCGCAATCGTGAAGTGGCTTTGGAACAAAATGACGAATTAAGAGCAACACCGGATAATCCTTATCTGCAATTGGAGAGATTGAATACGGAACAATTATTGAAAAAGATAATAAACGCTTTACCTCCTTTGCAAAAGGCGATTATCAAGATGAAAGATATTGACGAATACGAGGTGGAAGAGATAGCCGAAATAACAGGAACACAGGCAGAAGCGGTTCGGGTGAATCTTTCAAGAACAAGGAAAAAAGTGAGAGAAGAATACATTCGATGGACAAGATAAATAAATGTAAATAATGAAAAAAATAATTACAACAGAACAGGCGGAAATTCTACTTGACAGGTATTACGAAGGCTATACTTCTGTAGAAGAAGAACAGTTATTATATATTTTCTTATCACAAAAGAATTTACCTGAAAAGTTCGACGCCGATAAAGCCCTGTTGGCTTATTTTGCCACTCACAAGAAGAAAACGAAAATCCGTATCATTCCATTGTTGCGTTGGACGAGTGTAGCCGCTTCGGTAATTATCGGAATTATGCTGATTACTCGTTTTCTGATGCCCGTAAACTATGATTCTTATGCTTATATCGACGGTCATAAAATCACCAATATAGAGAAAGTGAAAGAGCAAATGCTTACTTCCATTCAATCGTGGAACAATGCGGATACAGAAACGAATGTGGATATGGACGAATTAATTATACAACAACTTCAATTATTTAAATGAATATGGTACACTTCAAAAAAATATATTTATTACTGCTTGTGGCAATGGCTTTTGCGATTCCCAAACCAATGATTGCCCAGCAGGATTTGCAGATAAATAAAGTCTTCGATCAATATGGCAAAAAGAAAGGAGTGATAATGGTGCAGTTGAACAAGGAAATGCTGTCGAACTATGACTTTTCTTTCTTCAAAAGTATCGTTATAAGTAATGATCCGGAGGCTATCGAATTTGCAAGAAAATGTATTGCAATCGATCAGGAGGGCGCAAAGAAGATAAAGCAAATTGTTCAAAGCGGGGAGGTTACATCCACAGTTCTACAACTGCCTCCCAAAGGAGATGAAAACCGTTTGATTCTTTACAACGAGTCGTTGGGAAATAAGAAAGAGATAACGCTTATTTATATTGAGTCTAAAAAGGACGTGGAAGAAATTATGACAACGATATTAAAAAAGAAATAAATTTTAAAAACTATTATAAACAATGAAAAAGACGATTTTAATTTTTACATTTGTATCACTTGCAGTAAGTTATTTACAAGCAGAAGAATTGCCGAATGATACTACGTTCCAATATAACCGCAAACATATTACGGTAGAAGAAGGGAGCGATCAATTAAAAGTGAAGATATTTGAAACAAACGATTCCAACGATACCATTCAGTACAAACAATTATACGAAGGAATTTTCAGCGATGAGAAAACCTATGAAAAATGGACGGTTCAAGAAGCGTTTGGTTTTGATATTCCATTGCCTTTTGTAAAAAAAAAGAAAAGAAGTCGTTATATGCAGCCGCATTGGGACGGTGTAGGGCTTGGCTTTGCGAATATTGCGGATCGATCGTTTAATATGACTGATGTAGATGGTGTTAGCCTTAATGCAGGTTCATCCCACGAATGGTTTTTCAACCTGTTTGGAAAGTCAATTCCTCTGTATCGTAATAATCTGGGTTTTACCACCGGTGCGGGAATGAGTTGGCTAAATCTACGATTAGACAGGAATACCCGTTTGACTGATGTGAATGGCGTAACAGGCGTTTATCCTGCTCCGGAAGACATTGGACGTTATTCGTTAAGCCGCTTGATGGTGGTGCGTATCAATATACCTTTATTGCTTGAATGGCAGCCGAATATTAGCGGAAAGCGTAAAGCATTTGTGTCGGCAGGGGTGGTTGGCGGCGTCAAAACGTTTGCCTCTTACAAAGTGAAATACAAAGATCCAA
>Ga0082212_10005406_pt1 | contig 17417 bp, 11 predicted proteins | sample TergutNt197P3_FD_71548 | JGI IMG/M metagenome (GOLD analysis project Ga0082212, IMG submission 71548) | Neocapritermes taracua P3 segment gut microbial communities from Petit-Saut dam, French Guiana - Nt197 P3 | ecosystem: Host-associated > Arthropoda: Insects > Digestive system > Gut ... | reverse complement strand
CAAACCGTGAGCTTATCTCATCAGAACGGCGAAAAACAGGGTTTTTTGCCCGTACCAAAAAAATACGCTTGTTTTGGCGCGCCATAAAGTATATACTGATAAGGGCGCCGGGCGTCAAAAGGGACGGCCGCGCGGACGGGAGGGACTTATGTGAAGCAAAGCGACGAGGGCGTAAAGCAACGCGCCGAAAGGAAAAGAAGCGCGGCAAACCATAACGAGCTGAGCCGCGTCATGCTCAACGCCGCGCCTATCGGGATGACGATATTTGACGAGGATTTGCGCGCCGTTGACTGCAATGACGCGGTTTTAAACATTTTTGGGGCGGAAAAGCAATACTATCTTGAGAATTATCTCGATACCTATCCGGAATATCAGCCCGACGGCTCCCGGTCCGCCGAGGCCATACCGGAGAGGATGCGGCGGACGCTCGCGGGGGAAAAGCAGGTGTTTGAATGCACGCGGCGCTCGCTGTCCGGCGAGCTGATTCCCTGTGAAATCATATATGTGCGCGTGCAATACTATGATAAATACGCCGGGCTGGGTTTTGTCTATGACCTGCGCCACATCAAAAAGATGGAGCAGAACATCGAGAGGGCGGAGGAATTTACAAAGCTGATGCTGGATTCGGCCCCGCTCTGCTGCCAGCTCTGGGACAAAAATTTCCGTACGATAGACTGCAACGAGGCGGGCGTCGCGCTTTACGGGCTGAAAAATAAACAGGAATATTTGGAAAGGTTTCATGAGTTTTCGCCCGAATTCCAGCCTTGCGGGCGGCGGTCCGGGGAACTGGCCGTCGAATGGGTCGAGAAAACATTTGCGCGGGGCCGCTGCGTTTTTGAATGGATGCACCAAAAACCGGACGGCACGCCTATCCCGGCCGAGGTTACGCTTGTGCGGGTCAGATATAAGGATGAGTATATCGTCGCGGGATATACGCGGGATCTGCGGGAGCAGAAGAAAATGATGAGCGATATAGAACGGCGCAACGAATTGATCAAGGTGATCAACCGCGTCGCGTCCGTGCTGCTTGTGCCGGCAAACGAGGCGTTTTTCGAGGAATCGCTTTTGGAAGCGTTGGGGCTGATGGGCGGCTGTATGGAAGCGGACCGCGCCCAGATCTGGCAGGACGGATCGGACGGCGGCGCTTGCGCCCTCAAGTATGAATGGCTTTCCGATATGGGCCGTCAAAGCCCGTCCCTTCCTCCGGGGACGAGGTTTCATGCCAGAGTGATACAGAAAGAGCGGCTCCGGCGCGGCGAGCATATCAACGGGCCCGTTTCCGCGCTGGATCAAGAGGACCAGGCGCTGTTTACCTCCCTCGGCCTGAAGTCCGCCGCTGCCCTTCCGCTCTTTTCCAAAGGCGTATTCTGGGGGGTTTTCTGTATAGGCGACTGCCGCCGGGAGCGCGGCTTAACCGACGATGAGATCACCATACTGGGTTCCGCGGGCCTGATGCTGGTGAACGCCATAAACCGTTTTGAGCAATCGCTCCAGATCCGGGGCGCGCTGGAACACGCGACCGCCGCCACCCTCGCCAAGAGCAGTTTTCTCTCCACGATGAGCCACGAGATACGCACGCCGATGAACGCCATCATCGGCATGACGGAGGTCGCCAAAAACGCGGCCGGCGCCGAGGGTAAGGACTACGCGCTGGAAAAGATCGGGGAAGCCTCGGCGCATCTGCTCGGCGTCATCAACGACATCCTTGACATGTCCAAAATTGAGGCAAACAAGCTGGAGCTGGCGTATGTGGAGTTTGATTTGCGGGATCTGGTGCAAAAAGCGGCGTCGTTTATCCATTTCCGGATAGAGGAAAAGCGGCACCGGCTTTCGATACATATAGACGGCGACGTCCCTCCCCGCTATATCGGCGACGACCAAAGACTGACGCAGATCCTGATGAATCTTCTCTCAAACGCGGTCAAATTTACGCCCGAAGAGGGCGAGATCGGCATTGGCGTATCCCTGACGGGGGAAACGGACGGGATTTACGAGCTGCGCTTTGAAGTGGCCGACAACGGGATAGGCATCTCCCCCGAACAGCGGAAAAAACTGTTCAACGCGTTTGAGCAGGCGGAAAGCGGCACGACCCGCAAGTACGGCGGCACAGGGCTTGGCCTGCCAATATCGAAAAGCATCATTGAGCTTATGGGGGGAACGATCTCGGTGGAGTCGGAGCCCGGCAAGGGTTCCCGCTTCTTCTTTACCGTCAAGCTGTCCCGCGGCGCGAAAAAGGGCCGGCCGCGGAACATACGGGAGGCCGAGACGCGCGGGGAACGCGCCGCCGGCGAGTTCGCGGGCAAGAGGATCCTTCTTGTCGAGGACATCGAGATCAACCGGGAGATCCTGACCGCGCTGCTGGCCGATACGGGGCTGATCATCGACGAAGCCGGGAACGGGAGAGAAGCGCTTGAAATGTTCACGGCGGCCCCGGAGCTCTACGACCTGATATTCATGGACATCCAAATGCCGGAGATGGACGGGTATGAGGCGGCCCGGCGGATCCGCGCCCTGCCCGTCGTCCGCGGGAGGGCGCTGCCGATCATAGCGTTCACCGCCAATGTCTTCAAGGACGACGTGGAGCACTGTCTCGAGGCGGGGATGGACGACCACATCGGGAAACCGCTCGACATGAACGAGGTTCACGCGAAGCTGCGAAGGTATCTTTAGCTGGTTTTGACAATCGGCCCTGAAAATATCAACGGCTTTTTTGTGCTTTTCGCTTGACAAGCCGAAACAAAAGAATTAAAATAAAGTTAACATTTGCGCGCCGGTTTCACCCGGCTGCCCTTTCCGTGTTCGTTCCCGGCCTTCGGGCCGTGGCGATAATCTAATTTTGGAGGGAAACCCGAATGAAGAACAAACGCCTGCTTGCCCTCGTCCTCGCGTCCTGCCTGCTGCTCTTGGCCATGGCCGCGTGTACGCCGAGCGACGAGGGAGCCTCGCCCGCGGCGGCCAGCCCGTCCAGCGGGGGAACCGACCCTGTTGCCCCCGGTCCCGCCGATCCCGTTGATCCCGGCGAACTCGGCAGAGACCCGTATGTCGCGCCCGCCGTGGCCAGCGACCTGCCGCGCAGCGAGACCCTGTACTTCGGCGGCCTGCAATGGGAACCGATCAACGGCTGGAGCCCGATCATGGGCGACGCCAGCAACTGGGCCAACAACCAAGACGGCGGCGGGAGCCGCACCATGGTCTTCGAGACCCCGTATATGTACAACGGCCTTGACGACAAAATGTATCCGCTCCTGGCCGACGGCCCCTTCTCCTGGAACGCCGATTTCACCGAACTGACCTATAAGATCAAGCCCGCCGCCTATTGGAGCGACGGAACCAAGGTCACCGCGGAAGACGCGGCCTTCACCTGGGAAGCCGGCTTCTATACCACCGGCCAGAACGGAAACTGGACGCCGTATATCGAATCGGTCGAAGCCGTAAGCGAAGACACCGTGGTCGTCAAAGCCGCGACAACCGGCGGCGCCGCCAACTTCTTCAAAATGGTTGAGACCTATGTGGGCCAGAACTATATCCTGCAAAAAGCCTGGCTGGAGACGCTACTGGAACGCTGCGGCTACGACGCCGACCAGATCAGCGTGGATCCGGGCGCCGACTTTGCCTGGACCGGCCCGTACACCAAGTATTTTGAAGACACCACCAGAGTCGTCCTGATCCGCGACGACGGCTATTGGGGCCAGCATTCCTCCATGTGGGGCAAACTGCCCGCGCCGAAATTCCTGGTGGCCTCCATCTATGCCGACAACAACGCCATCTTGGCCGCCCTTCAGGCCGGAGAGGTTGACATCAGCCAGTCGTTCATTCCCGACGTCAACTTGCTGTGGGAGGAGCAGGGCCTGCCCATCTCCACCTTTATCGACAAACCCCCGTATCACCTCGCCGCCAACATGCCCACCTGCCACTTCAACCTGACCAAAGAAGTCATGCAGGAAGTGGAACTGCGCAGGGCGATCGCTTGGGCGACCGACTATGACTCCATCAACGCCAACGCCATGACCTACCAAAGCCCGACCTTCAAAGAGGTGCCGCGTTCGCTGTTTAACCCCACCCCGGGCGAGCAGGCCCTCTATGACAAGAGCAAGGTAAGCAGCCTGCAATGGGAAGGCAACGACGCCGCGGCCGCCAACCAGATCCTTGACGATTCCGGCAAGTTCCCGATGGGCGACGACGGCTGGCGGACCTACAACGGCGAGAAGGTGTCCCTGATCGCTTCCTGCCCGAGGGGCTGGAGCGACTGGGAAGCCGCGCTGGAGATCGTGGCCGACGCCGGCAAGGCGATTGGCATTGAAATCACCACCAACTTCGTCGCGGAAGGCGAATTCTACGACAACGTGACCGCCGGCCCGCCGAACCCCGATTCCTTTGACATCTTCATGATGTGGTCCACCTCCATCGCCCCGACCGGCGGCTGGGCCCGCATCCGCTGGCTGATCGGCTCCGAAAACCTCGACCTCTGGCCGCACAACTGGAACGGCGCCAACTACAGCATGTATGTCAACCCCCGCGCCGACGAGATCATCAAAGCCATTCCGCTTGAGACTGACGCCGCCAAACTTAAAGACCTCTACACCGAAGCCGTTGAGATTTACCTGACCGATGTGCCCTCGTTCTCGCTGATGTACCGCCCCGACAAATTCCACACCGTTTACGAAGGCGTTTGGACCGGTTACACCGAGCAGGGCGACGGCCGCAATGTCCCCCCGTTTAACTGCGTCAGCGGCTACGCCATGTCGGACCTCTACAATCTGACCCTATCATAAGCACCGGCAAACTTGCCCAATCAAAAAGAAGGGGCGGCTGTACTTGTATAGCCGCCCCTCTATAATCCGGGATGAGGGATTGTAATGAGCAAAGGGTACCGCAAGTATTTCGGCAAAAAGATCATCTGGTTTATCATCACGCTTATCGCCGCCGTAATCCTCAATTATTTCCTGCCCCGCCTGATGCCGGGCGACCCGGTGGCCACCATCATGGGGCGGCTGCTGCAAGGCGGCGGCGGGGAAGCGGAGGCCACCCGCAGGGTCCTGGAGCAGTATACGCGGCAGTTCGGCGTTGACAAGCCGCTGATCCAGCAGTTTTTCATCTATGTCGGGAACCTGTTCAAAGGGGATTTCGGCCTGTCCTTCTCCCAATACCCGCGCCCCGTCACCGAAATCCTCACAACCTCGCTGCCATGGACCCTCGGACTGCAATTCCCCGCCATCATCGTGGGGTGGATGCTGGGCAATATCCTGGGCGCCGTCGCCGCTTACATACGCAAAGGGTTTGACAAGGTGATGATCCCCGTCTCGCTCTTTGTCAGCGGCATTCCGGCGTTCGGCATGGCGGTCATACTGATGTCGGTATTCGCCATCAACCTCAAATGGCTGCCTGTTCAGGGGGGATACCCCCAAGGGCTCCTCCCGTCGTTTTCGCCGGAGTTTTTCGCCGGAATCATCCGGCACTACCACTTGCCGTTCTGGTCGATCGTATTGATTTCGGTCGGGGGGCAGGCGCTCGGGATGCGTTCGATGTCGATTTACGAACTCAATGCCGACTATGTGAAGTACAGCCGCTACATGGGGATCAAAGACCGCAAGATCGTCGGCTACGTCTTCCGCAACGCCATGCTGCCGCAAGTGACCGGACTCGCGCTCCAGATCGGGACGATGATCGGCGGCGCTCTGGTGGCCGAGAGGATATTCTCCTACCCCGGTTTGGGCAACACGATGTTTATCGCCATTTCCCAAAACGACTACCCGCTGATTTCGGCGTCCACGCTGATCGTCACGCTGATGGTGCTGGTGGTGGTCTTCCTGCTGGATATTCTTTACGGGCTGATCGACCCGCGGGTCAAAGCCGCGATGATAGAATAGGGGGTGGATGAAAATGAAGAACACGCTGCGTCAGGTGACCCGCTCCCCGCGGTTTATGTTCGGGTTCTGCGTCTTTCTGTTTATCCTGATATTCATGTTCCTCTATCCGCTGTTCAATCCCGGCGACCCGCTGGAGAGGATCGGCGTTGGCACCTTCTTCAAGCCCGGCACCTATGTTTCGCTGTACGACTCGGTCAACGCGCAGCGCGCCTATACGCTGAGGCTGGCCGACGCGGCGCAGAAGCGGATCGACGCCCGGCTGCTGCCGGAGGACCGCGAGAGCATGAAGGCCTGGCTGGTCTTATACGGCATCCCGGAGGACGAGATCGACATTGAGGACACCGAGGCGCTGACCGGCTTATGGTGGGGGACCTATGACAGCGAGATCAGGATTGAGGGCTTGAAAAACCATGAGCGCACCTTTTACCGGAACCTGGACCGCAAAGTGGACGGCCTGCTCGATTCGGACGATATAATGCTGCTGAAGCTAAACGTCGAAACGGGCGAGTACGAAGAGGCGGGCAGCATCGCGAATACCGACTATGTCAACGTGCGGGACGTGGCCAACGTGCTCTTCCTGCCGCTTGGCACCGACAATTTCGGGCGCGACGTGCTCAAACAGCTTGTCTCGGCCACGGCGACGTCGCTCCAGATGGGCGTCATCGCCGGCACGATCGCCACCCTGATCGGGCTGATCCTCGGGCTGCTGTCCGGGTATCTCGGCGGCCTGGTCGACGACGTCATCCAGTTTGTCAACAACCTGCTTACCGTCATCCCGGGTTTCATCCTGCTGGTTCTGATCTCCTACGGCATCGGGCAGGAGAAGAGGGGCGCGACGACGGTGGCCGTCGTGATCGGCCTGACCTCATGGGTCTGGACGGCGCGTTCGGTGCGGGCGCAGGTCATATCGCTGCGCAACCGCGACCATGTCAACCTGAGCAAGCTGTCGGGACACTCCCTTGTGAGGATCATTCTCAAAGACATCCTCCCCTACATCGCCTCCTATGTGGTGATGGCGTTCATCCTACAGCTCTCGTCCGCCATCCTGGCCGAGGCGGGGCTGTCGATGCTGGGACTGGGTCCCAAAACCACCGAGCAGGCCACGCTGGGCCTGATGATGAACTGGTCCTTTTCGTTCGGGGCGCATATCAACGGCGCTTGGTGGGCTTACTATCCGGTCGTTCTGCTGATCGGGCTGGTCTCGTTCTCGCTCAACCTGATGAACACCGGGCTGGACCAGATATTCAACCCGCAGCTGCGGGATTAAGGGGGGCTGTTGCCATGGGAAAGGTCATGCTGGAGGTCAACGGCCTCACGACAAAGTATATCACCCGTTTCCTTGAGGACGTCTACGCCGTCAACGACGTGTCGTTCAAGGTGGAAGAGGGGCGTTCGCTGGGGATCGCCGGCGAATCGGGCTGCGGCAAGTCCACGCTGGCGCTGAGCCTGATGGGGTATTATTTCGCGCCGCTGCACTATATCCGGGGCGACATCATCATCGAAGGGACCAACATTTCGGGCAGGGACCCTGACGACGTGCGGAAAAATGTCCTCGGCACCGAGATCGCCTATATCCCGCAGGCGGCGATGAACGCGCTGAACCCCACGCAGAAGATCATACGGTTTATCGAGGACGTCATACGGGCGCATAACCCCAAGATGACCAAGGGGGACATATACGACCTGGCGAGGGAGCGGTTTGAGATCCTCAACCTGCCCGCCGACACGCTGCAAAAGCACGCGGTGGAACTGTCGGGCGGCATGAAACAGCGCACCGTCATCGCCGTCTCCACCATCCTCTCGCCCAAGGTGCTGATCGCCGACGAGCCGTCCTCGGCCCTCGACGTGACCAGCCAGAAGATGGTCATCAAGATGATCCACGACCTGATGGAACTGGGCTACATAAAGTCGATGATCTTCATCACCCACGAACTGCCGCTGCTGTACAACGTCACCGACGACATCATGGTCATGTACGCCGGGCAGATCGTGGAAAAGGGATCGGCCGATCAGATGATCTTTGACCCGATCCACCCGTATTCGAAGGGGCTGATGGGTTCGATCCTGGTCCCCGAGGGCGGCACGCGCGACGTAAAACTCACGGCCATCCCCGGGACGCCGCCCAATCTGAAAAAACCGCCGGAGGGCTGCCGCTTCGCGGCCCGCTGTCAGTATGTCAAACCGCAGTGCCAGGCGGCGAGCGTCCCGTTCGAGCCGTTTGGAGACGGGCGGGGCAGCCGGTGCATCTTACCCGAAACGGAACTCAGGGAGGCTTATCGCCATGAGCAGTGAAAAAAGGGAACTTTGCCTGAGCGGAACAGGCGTCACCAAAGTATTTGGCTTCGGAGAGAAAAAGACGGTGGCCGTCGACCATGTGGATTTCAGTTTTTACACCGGCGAACTGGTTTCGATCGTGGGAGAGTCCGGCAGCGGCAAGACGACGCTGGTCAAGATGCTGCTGGGGCTGACCTCCGTGACCGAGGGCGACATCTATTTCATGGGGCAGAAGCGGGACATACGGTCGCACGGAAAGAAAAAGGAATACTGGAAGGGGATCCAGGCCATCTTCCAGGACCCGTTCTCCTCGTATAACATCTTCAACAAGATCGATTCGGTGCTGCTCGACTGCATCCATATGCGCGGCGGGCGCGGCCTGCCCAAGGAAAAAAAGGTCGAGATGATGACCGAGGCGTGCCGCTTTGTCAACCTGAAGTATGAAGAGATGACCAATAAATACCCGTTTGAACTGTCGGGCGGGCAGATGCAGCGGCTGATGATCGCGCGGATCTTCCTCTTAAAGCCTAAGATTCTGCTGGCCGACGAGCCGACGTCGATGATCGACGCCTGTTCCCGCGCCACCATCCTTGATATGCTGATGGAACTGCGCAAGGAAACGGGGATGATGATTATCTTCATCACCCACGACATCGGGCTGGCCTACTACGTCTCGGATTCGGTATATATTATGGAGCGCGGCAAATTTGTTGAGTACGGGTCGGCCGACGAAGTGATCCTCAATCCCAAGGCGGACTACACGAAGCGCCTGCTCACCGATGTGCCGAAGATTCAGGAGCCATGGGATTTCAGCGGGAAGAAACGCCCCGCGCAACCGATTATAATGGAGGCATGATGATGGAGATCAAAGATATCCTTTCGCGGATGACGCTGGAGGAAAAAGCGTCCCTTTGCTCAGGATTGGGCTTTTGGGAGACAAAAGCCGTCGAACGGCTGGGCGTGCCGTCGGTCATGATGACCGACGGGCCGCACGGGCTGCGCAAACAGGCGGGGGATACCGACCATTTGGGCATCGCGCAGAGCGTCCCGTCCACCTGCTTCCCGCCGGCGGCGCTGTCGGCCTGTTCCTTTGACCGGGCGCTGCTGCGCGAGATGGGCGAGGCGCTGGGCGACGAGTGTATCGCGGAGGATGTGAAGATCATCCTCGGGCCGGGCGCCAACATCAAGCGGTCCCCGCTCTGCGGGCGCAATTTTGAGTATTTCTCCGAGGACCCGTATCTGGCGGGGGAGATGGCGTCCGCGCACATCCAAGGGGTGCAGTCGAAAGGCGTCGGGACAAGTTTGAAGCACTTTGCCGCCAACAATCAGGAGACGCGCCGCTTCTCCAGCGACTCCCAAGTGGACGAGCGGACGCTGGAGGAGATCTACTTCCCCGCGTTCAAGAAAGCCGTTCAGGAGGCCCAGCCGGCCACCGTCATGTGTTCGTATAACCGAGTCAACGGCGAATACGCCTCCGAAAACCATTGGCTGCTGACCGAGGTCCTGCGCGGCAAATGGGGTTTCGAGGGGCTGGTGGTCAGCGACTGGGGCGCGGTCAACGACCGGGTGAAGGCCCTGGCCGCCGGACTGGAACTGGAAATGCCCAGTAACAGCGACTATAACGATCGAAAAATTATTGCCGCCGTCCGTTCCGGCGAGTTGGACGAGAAGGCGCTTGACCTTGCCGTGGAACGGATTTTGAAGCTTCTCGAGCGGGTGAAAGGCGACGGGTCAAAGACGCCGTTTGACAAGGATAAACACAACGCGCTGGCGAAAAAAATCGCCGCCGAATCGATGGTGCTGCTAAAAAACGACGGGCTGCTGCCGCTGAAAAAGGACGCCAGGATCGCGTTCATCGGCGAATTTGCCGAAGCGCCGCGGTATCAGGGGGCGGGGAGTTCGCAGGTCAATCCGGTCATGATGACAAGCGCGCTGGACGCGGCGGCGGCTTACGCCAAAGTCACCTATTGCAAAGGCTATGTCACAAACCGCTGCGACGGGGCCGACCTCGCGCTGGAGGCGGAAGCGGTGGCCGCCGCGAAAGCCGCCGACGTCTGCGTCCTCTTCGTCGGCCTGCCGCCGGCCTATGAGTCGGAGGGGTTTGACCGCGAGCATATGCGGCTGCCCGGCGGGCATATCCGCCTGATCGAGGCGGTCGCCGCCGCCAACCCCCGTGTGGTGATCGTCCTGCACAACGGCGCGCCGGTCGAGATGCCGTGGGCCGGTAAGGCGGGCGCGATCCTGGAAGCCTATCTGGGCGGGCAGGCGGGCGGCGGGGCCGTCGCCGACATCCTGTTCGGAGCCGCCAACCCCTGCGGCAAGCTGGCCGAGAGTTTTCCCAAAAAACTGAGCGACAACCCATCGTATCTCTATTTCCCGGGCGAGGGCGACGCCGCCGGATACCGCGAGGGAATTTTTGTCGGCTACCGGTATTACGACGCCAAAGAGATGGACGTTCTCTTCCCGTTTGGCCACGGATTGAGTTATACCACCTTTGGGTACGCCAACTTGAAACTGAGCGCGGAGTCGATCGACGACACGCAGACATTGACGGCGACGGTGGACGTCACCAACACCGGGACGGTGGCCGGCAAAGAGACCGTGCAACTTTATGTAGGCCCGAAGGAGAAGGACGAGAGGGTGATCCGCGCCGAAAAAGAACTGCGCGGGTTTGCCAAAGTCCTTTTGCAGCCCGGGGAGACGAAGACGGTGACGTTTACCCTCGACAAGTCCGCCTTTGCTTACTATAACGCGCGGATCCACGATTGGCACGTGTTGTCCGGCGGATACCGCGTCATGGCCGCCCGTTCCTCGCGCGACGTCGCGCTGGAGGCGGAAGTGACGGTTTCCTCAACGGCAAAGATACCGTTCAGGGTAGACGTCAACACGCCGTTCCGCGATATAATGCGGCTGCCGGGCGGCGCGGAGTTCTTGAAGGGCCTGATGGCCGAGGCGCCGATGCTGCCGGCGGACGGCGACGGGGGAGAACCGGGGTCGATCGGGTTTATGTTTATGAAGATGCTGCAGGATATGAATATGCGCTCCCTCCTGATGATGGGGAAACCCGGCGCGTCGCTGGAAGCGTTTCAGGCGATGCTTGACGAGCGATTCAACCGATGAACGATATGACGGATGGAAAACCCATCCGGTTGATGATCCGTTTCTCGATACCGATGCTGCTGGCCAACGTGCTGCAAATGCTCTACTCGTTGGCCGACAGCGCGGTCGTGGGGCGTATGCTCGGCGTGGAAGCCTTCGCGTCGGTCGGCGCGACGGCTTCTCTGTTCTGGCTGGTGATGAGCGCCGTCCTCGGCACGGCGCATGGGTTTGGCACCGTCTTTGCCCAGCGCTTCGGCGCGAAGGATATGGACGGGCTGCGCCGGGCCTTTGTCACCGCCGTCTATCTGGCGATGGGGCTGGGCCTCGCCGTCGGCCTCGCGGGCGTGTTTGGGAGCGGGCCTCTGCTGAAACTGCTGAACACGCCGCCGGAACTGCTGGACGGCGCGGCGGTCTATATCAGCGTCTTGCTGGGCGGGATGGCGGTTACCTTCGGCTACAATCTGCTCGGCTCGGTACTGCGGGCGCTGGGCGACAGCAAGACGCCGCTGCGGGCCATGATCCTCGCCTCGGTCCTCAATATCGCGTTCGATCTGGCGCTGGTCAGGCCGTTTGGCGTCGCGGGGATCGCCGCCGCGACGCTGCTGGCGCAAGTCGCCGCCTGTGTCTACTGTCTCCGCGCGCTGCGCAAGACGGGCGTGTTAAAGGGCTGCGGGCGGAAAGGGGACACAGCCTCCGCCAAAGCGCTGCTGCGCCTCGGGTTGCCGATGGGCCTTCGCAACGCCGTCATTGAGGTGGGCGGGCTGATCGTGCAGCGCTATGCCAACGGCTACGGCCCGGAATTTGTCGCGGGCGTCGCCGCCGCCAAGCGGATGTACAGCCTGCTGATGATCGCCGGGGGCGCGTTTGAGGCCGCCGCGGCGACCTTCGTGGCGCAGAATTTCGGGGCGGGAAAACACGGCCGCGTCAGACAGGGCGTCGCCGCCGGCGCGCGGCTGATGCTCGTCTCGGCCGCGGGCATTATGGCCTTCGCGCTGCTGTGCGGGCGGTGGATCTTGAGCCTGATGGTCAAGGGCGACCCGGTTCAGGTCGCCGCCATGCTGGACGCCGGGACGCGGCAGCTGAACGTGTTGGCGCTCGGGCTGCCGCTGGTCTATCTGCTCTTTCTGTACCGCTCGTCGCTCCAGGGGATCGGCAAGCCGCTCGTCCCCATGGCGTCCGGCTTTTTGGAACTGATCTTCCGTGTCGCCTCGGTACTGGCGCTGACGCCGGCCTGGGGCGAATGGGGCGTTTTGCTGTCGGACCCGGCCGGCTGGGCGCCGGCGGCGGCTTTGCTGATGATCTCGTACGGGCTTATCTCTAAGAAAACCGGAGGGGACGCCGCCCGGTCAATTTGACCCGCAGAACCCCGCCGCCCGCGTCGCGGCGACGGCGCCGTCGGCCGCCGCCGTGACGATCTGATAGAGCGGCTTTTTCCGTATGTCGCCGGCGGCGTACACGCCGGGGATTTCCGTCCCGCAGTCCTCCCCGGCCGCGATCCGCCCCTCCGGGCCAAGGGCCAGCCATTGTTTGACCAGTTCGGTATTGGCGACCGTTCCGGCGCAGACAAAAACCGCGCGGACCGGCAAGGCGGTTGTCTCGCCGGTCACGGCATGGGACGCCGTCAGGCCCGTCACCGACAGGTCCCCCTCGACGGACAGAGGCAGATACGGCGTCATGACGGTGATCCGCCGTTCCTCCCGCACACGCTTTTGCAGCGACGGCGACCCGCGGAACTCGTCGCGGCGGTGCAGCAGCGTTACGTGACAGTCCAGCGACGCCAGATGCAGCGCGTCTTCCAGCGCGGTGTTGCCGCCGCCCACGACGGCGACCGGTTTCCCTTTGAAAAAGTTGCCGTCGCAGACGGCGCACCACGATACGCCCCGCCCCGCGAACGCGTCCTCGCCGGGGACGCCCAAGCGTCTGCGCCGCGCCCCCATCGCCAGGATGACGGTTTTCGGCGCGAACGTCCGCGAGGCCGTCTCGACCCGCAGACGTCCCGGTTCCAAAACCAGCCCCGCCGCCGCGCCGGCGACGATCTCCGCGCCTAGGCTCTTTGCCTGTCCGGCCATCTGCCCGCTCAGGCTGAACCCGTCGATGCGCGGGATCCCGGGCATATTTTCGATCTCCGGCGTCGTCGCCATCTGCCCGCCGGGCATGTGTTCTTTCTCCAGCACGGTGACCGATAGCCCTGCGCGGCGCGCGTAGACCGCCGCCGTCAGGCCCGCCGGGCCGCCGCCGACAATCAGGACGCCGGGGTTCGGCAAAAGTTCCGGCATTTCGGCAAAACCTCCTATTTACAAACTCTTTGCGGACGTGGTATAGTATGTTCAGCGATTCACGATCCCATGACCCACTTCACTTCGGGTGTTCTCACAGGACTTATGCCTGTACGGACGCCCGCCTTTTTTTATGCGGCCTGCGCCGTACGCAAATCGGTTTAGGCGCCCATTACCCGGGAAAGTTCTCTTGCAGCCATTGCGCAAACGGCTCGGTCAAGGCTGCTTCTTCGTAAGTGCGTTCCATGTTTCTTTTTACAGTTTTGGTAGACAGATGTGCGTCCCCTAGCACGCGCTTGACGATCCTATAACTCTTGCTATACCACTCCAGCGCCTTGGGGTAATCTCCCTGACGTTTGTAAAAACCCGCAATGTTGTTATACGTGGCGGCGGTGTCCGGATGCTCTGTGCCAAGCACCTTTTCACGGATGGCTAAGGCTTTCTGATGCCATTCCATTGCCTTGGGGTAGTCTCCCTGATTGTTGTAAACACTCGCAATGTTGTTATACGTGGTGGCGGTGTCCGGATGCTCTGTGCCAAGCACCTTTTCACTGATGGCTAGGTCTTTCTGATACCACTCCAGCGCCTTGGGGTAGTCTCCCTGATGTCTGTAAACACCCGCGATGTTGTTATACGTGGCGGCGGTGTGTGGATGCTCTGTGCCAAGCATTTTTTCACAGATGGCTGAGGCTTTCTGATACCACTCCAGCGCCTTGGGGCAGTCTCCCTGATGTTCGTAAACACTCGCGATGTTGTTATACGTGGTGGCGGTGGATGGATGCTCTGTGCCAAGCACTTTCTCTTTGATAGCTAAGGCTTTATGATACCACTCCAGTGCCTCGGGATAGTCTTCTTGATTATGGTAGACACTTGCCATGTTGTTATATGTGGTAGCGGTGGATGGGTGCTCTGTGCCGAGCGCCTTTTCATAGATGGATAACTCTTTTTGAAACCACACCAGCGCTTGATTGTATCTGGCCAATGCCTGACTGCCTACCCCTAACAAATGGTTCAAAAAGGCTGTTCGTTTCTCTTTATCCGCGTCGTCCGCATATTCATTCTCCGCGTAAGCAGCGATTGCGGCGGCATGGGCGGCCGTTTGCTCAAACCAATCACGCGGCGCCCGGCTGCCATAGTCACTCAACCTGGGCATTGCGTCTATCATCGCATCCAGACACAACGCCAGCCAGTCCGTACCGCCATCCCGCGCATCCCAACGCACAACGTCCTGCACAAGCCGGTGCATATGCAAAACGCCCCCGTCCCGCTTCGCCAGCGCGTACCGGGTCAGGCCGCGGATGACCTTGTTGACATTCATCGTTCCGTCTAACATACTTCGGAGCGGTTCCGGCCACGACGCTCTTTGCCGTTTGAAAAACTCAAGCGGGATGCTGTCCGGCGCCATATAGGCGCACAGATTGAGCAGCTGACGCGCGGGTTCGCCGGTTTTCTCGATGGACGCTTTCCATGTCGTTGTGACGATGCTGTTATAGTCCGGCACGGCGGAATCATCAAAAATGGTTAAGCCATTCTCCTTTAGCAATTCCAAATATCCCGCGCAATCGCAATCATTGGCCTTGATTTTCATATACGCCGCCGCCTGTTTCAGCGCCAGCGGCAGATACCCCAGCCGGCGGGTCAGCGTTTCGAGCGAATCCTCACTGTCGATGGCTGTGTCTGGCAGACATTCTCGCATAAACGCCGCCGCTTCAGGCGGAGGAAACACGTTCAAATCCATCGGTTCAGCGCCCTGTATGTCAAGGCTGTGGTCCCGCGTCGTCACCAGCACGTGGCCGGACATTGCGTGCGAAAGATACGGCGCGATATCGCCGGCCTGCTCCACGTTGTCGAAAATAAGCAGGAAGGAATGATGGCTGTCAAACCAGCCGTTTAACCGTCTGATGAGTTCATCATCCATGAGTTGCGGGTCGTTTTTGTCGGTCAACCCGACAGCTTCCGCAAATTTCAGCATTTCCTCCCTTGCCTGCGCGGCGTTTTCCGTGACCATCCACCAGATCGCGTCGGTGTACTCAGACCCGTATCGATGGGCGTACTCCAAAGCAAGCTGCGTCTTGCCCACGCCGCCCAGTCCGGCAATCGTTTGCTTGATGCAGACCGCCGCTTTGTGAGAGTCAAAGGCTTTTCGGATCCTGGACAATTCAGCCTCGCGTCCGGAGAACTGCGAGTTGCGTGTGGTTAAGTTGTTCCGCGGCAAGCCGCCCACGGATGTAATGTCAATCGGACGAATCTTTCTTGGGATAGGGGTTATGTCAACTGTATGTGCAATTTTTTCTTCTATTTCATTATCTTTTAGATTAAACAAATCAACACGGACTGTTGTCCGCGTTAGCTCGGGCATCTTTATATCATGGATACGAAAAGCAAAAAAACGGTATGTGCCTTCCGTTTCTATGTTCTTATCAAATGCTACCTGCCATTCTTTCTTGCAATATTGGGATTTAAAATAGTTGTCTGATGCAACGGCAATAAAGCCTTTTGAGCCTTCGAAAAACTCATTCATTTTCTCTATAAAGTCATCGCTTGGGCGAATATCCCATACTTGAATATGCACAGAATATCCTTTTTTTTCTAATATTTGAGCTATCCGTTTTGCCCAATCCTCATCTCTTTTGTTGTAACTGACAAAGAAATCCCGTTTTTCCATTTGAAACGCCTCCTGATGTAAAATCCAGAGTTTCGACGCGTTTCCAGTATATCAGACATGAATTTTTCCGTCAACACCGGTACGGTAAAAAATCCGCGTCCATACAAGTCTGTACAGAGGCGGATTTTTGAGGTATACTGAAATCGGCGGACGCTTTGCCCTTACATCAGCAAACACCTTTTGACAAAGTCGGCCAGCCGGCTCGCGTTGCCCCCTGCCCTCTCTCGAATCAGCAGCGCGCGCAGCAGCTGCACCGCGTCCTCTTCGGTCAGCGCGGCGACCGCTTCGTTCAACTCCGGGGAGTTGGAAAAGTCGGAGGAAAACAGGGCGCCGATTCCCTGAGACGCGGCGGCGGGCTTGCTCTGCTCTTCGGGGACGGAGGGTTCGGGGGAACGGGTCTTGCGGTCCGGCGCGATTCTGTACGCGAGGTCTTTGAATCCTTTGGCGACGAGGAACGAATGCAGCAGCGCGGCGGTGCATTCCCCTTTTTCGTCGGTCTCGCCGGTGTAGTAGAACGGCGAAACGCCCAGAATCTGCGCCATCGAAATGACAATCTTGGCGCTGACCGCCCCTTCCCTGAAAACACGGTAGACGGATGTGCGCTTTAAGCCGGTCAATTCGACAATGGCCGTTTTCTGCTTATTTTTCGCCGCTGAAAAATCCTCTTTGATACGCAGTTTTGTTTTTTCCGCGTCTTTGCTCACATTGGTTCGCTTTAGGGGCGCGATCATCTCATTGGTAAGTATCATAACATAGACCTCCATTTATAATTCTCACAGGGGAAAGTGTATCCAATTATACAGCATAACTATTCTGTTGGCAAGAAAAACTTTCTTAAAGAAAGGATTTGATTCCATGCCTGTTTTACGGGCGTATGCTCTGCCGCACCCGCCGCTGGCCGTACCGGGCGTTGGGCGCGGTCAGGAAGCGGCCATAGCAAAAACGCTGGCCGCCTTTGACGGCGCCGCGCGGGACATGGCCGCCCTCGCGCCGGAGACGGTCGTCTTTGTCACCCCGCATGGCGCGTTGTATTCCGATTATTTCCATATTTCGCCCGGGCGCGGCGCGAAAGGAGATCTGGCCCGCTTTCGAGACCGCGAGACGCGTTTCGAGACCGAATACGATACTGCCCTTGTCGCGGAAATCTCCCGCCTTGCCGGACAGGCCGGCATTCGCGCCGGGACGCTGGGCGAAACGGACCCCAAACTCGACCACGGCGTCACGGTGCCGATGTGG
>Ga0082212_10005405_pt1 | contig 17419 bp, 12 predicted proteins | sample TergutNt197P3_FD_71548 | JGI IMG/M metagenome (GOLD analysis project Ga0082212, IMG submission 71548) | Neocapritermes taracua P3 segment gut microbial communities from Petit-Saut dam, French Guiana - Nt197 P3 | ecosystem: Host-associated > Arthropoda: Insects > Digestive system > Gut ... | reverse complement strand
CGCTATTATGGCCGTCCGTTCGGGCGCGCCCGGAAGTATCATATCCCCCGGCACGTCCCCTTTGCCGAGCCGAAGGTGGTAGACCCTTCCGTCCCCGTCTGTCGGCGCCGAAGCCCTGTTTATATTATCAGACATAAAGTACCCCTTTATCCTCCTACAGCCGGAACCCGTTTGCGAGCAGCTCATTAAGCGTGAGCGCCTCAAGGCTGTCTGCGCCGGCGCCCGTGATGACGCGGAGCCCCCCGCCGAATTCAAACAAAAACTGCCTGCATATCCCACAGGGCCAGGCAATGGCAGTGGATCCCGGCGCCGCGACCGCAAGCGAAACAAACTCGCGCTGCCCGTCTGTAACGGCCTTGACCGCCGCGGTACGCTCAGCGCATATGGCCGCCCCGTATGAAGAGTTTTCCACGTTCGCGCCTGTATAGACCTTGCCGTTTGCCGCAAGCAGCGCGGCCCCGACCCGGTAACCTGAATAAGGCGCATACGCGCCCTCAGCCGCCCCCACGGCAACCATGTACAATTCCGCATCAGTCATGCTATGATTCTACCACTTTTTCGGGGTCTTCGCCGACAGGGGCAACCGCCGCATCCGTCAACTCAAGGCGTTTGCTGAAATACTGGTACCCGAATGATATCGCGATCAGCGTCGCCCCGAGCGCGAAATATGAAATGATGCGGTAGCCCTCTGCCAGGCCGTACAAATCGACGAGGAAAAGCTTGACTACCGAGAACATAGCCAGGCCCAGCCCGAACTTACGGACAAACGAGTAACGGTACACGAACCCGAAGACGATCCATGCAAGCGCGGTCAGCCCGTATATAATGCTGATGGCGGCGCTGGAAAACTCCAGCCCGTATTGTGCAATAAGTATCTGCGTAAGTATGATAACGATATAGCCCGAAACAGCCAGCGGATACCATTCGACGCCGATTTTCCTCTCTGCCGCGGCCATTCTCATCAAATCCCGCAGCGCCATTACCGACAAAAAAGCAACAACGGCCAAAACCGCTGCCGCGGCAAACGCCTCGCCCCTGCCAAGCGCGCCGCCTGTCAGGTACCCGGACGGCGCCAGGAACCTGTAAGCGACAGGATGCATCGCCCCATTGGCGACAAGAAGCGCGATGATCCCGATCAGATACAAGACAGCCGATATCAACCTTGCTCCGGAATCGAGCAAAAACCTGATTCGCATGTAGCCGAAAGCGAAAGCGAATGTCACGACGATCACTGTCGCCAGCATAATGTATTCAAGGTCGAATAAAACTCCGCTCCCGTATGCTTTAAAGAGCGTCTTTTGCAGCTGCGCCAGGATCAGGTATATTATGAAAACCCAAAGGTTTACCATCACAACATATTTGTAAGCCTTTACCTCATGCATCGTTTTCCTGTGGATATACGCGCCCAGGATAGCTATGGATCCGAGCGTCGCGGCAAGATACTTATATGGGAACAGGTAGTGGTCTGCATTCGCCAGATCGTAGGTGAAAAACGCCATCAGGCACAGCACGCATATAGTAAACCCCGCGATCATGAACCTCTTTTCGTTTTTGGTTATCCCGTAAACCGCGAGCAAAACGCCCTCGACAAGCCAGCCGAGCGTCAGCCACATCTCCCCGAACTGGAGCGGGACGAACAGTACTATGAAAGCAAGCCCAGTAATGTAAAACAACGCTTTCACACCCGGCGCCCTGCCTTCGAACCTGACGCCGACGAGCCTTCCGATGGCAAAGTAGATGACGGCAAAGATGAGGGCCAGCAGGCCGTAGTAGCCTTCCAGCCGGAACCCGGCAAAGACGCCATACATCATCGCGCAACTGAAAATGGTGTTGATGGACAAAAGCGCGATATCGGACGCGCTGAATTTCAGCCTGGCCCTGTAATTGCTGGCGATCGGGATGGCCGTGTAGATCAGGAACGCAAACAAGACATAGACGATAGCGAGCGCGCACTTAAGCGTATTCCCCGGCTCGGGCAAAAGGATTATGCAGATAAAGAACGTCCCGAATATATTGAGGAACAGGCCGATGAACGCGGTCAGCCGCCACTTTTTCCGAAACGATATCAAAAGGGCGAACAGGTTCAGCGCCACAAAGTAGGCCATGGCGCCGTAGAGCATGCCGTCGCTGCCCGAAGACGTGAGGGCATCGAGCGCAAAAATCGGCAAATAGCCGCCTATAAGCGCGAACACAGCTATTATCTGCGAATTGTAACGGGTCGCAAGCACAAAAGCGCCCGCTGTTATCAACAGACAGATGGCGGCTGTAGAGTAGGCGCCAAGGATATCGAGCACGAAAAAAGCCGTCACCATGGCGGCGTACAGGATGCCGATCCCCCCTGCGGTAAGGCCGAGGGAAAATACCCCGGGCTTCCTGCGGTTCTGTAACTCTCCGGCGGTCAGGAGCGCTCCGCCCAGCGCGAACAACATGACGCCCTTGAGAACATCGGGCAGAAACACAAACGCAAACCGCGCGAACGCGATGGCGCCGATGACCAACAGGAGTATCCCCACGGCGTTGAAGACGTTTAAGCCCAGGAACCTTTCCACATTGTTCTTTTTCGTGACTTCACGTATCTGTTCGTCTGTGAGCTGTTCATTTTTCAGCGCTTCAAACGCGGCCCGCTCCTCCTCCGAAAAGGCCCCCGAAGTACGCATTGCGGCAGCGCGGGCTTCCGTCACCCTTACATCAAGCCAGTACTGCAGTTCGTCAAGCCTCGTATAGATATTGTCGTGTATGTCTATACTGTAGTACGTAAGGGTATTTCTTATATAGTCTATTCGATTCCTTATGCTGTACTCAAGCGCAGACAGCCTGTTCATCTCCCCTGCGACGCCAGAGCTGAAATAGATTTCCAGCTTGTTCGCAGTGGCGTTCACTATCCCGACTTTATCGTTGTAGATCTGTTCATACAAGGCTGTCCTCAGCCCCGAATTTTCAGCTGTAAGCCTCTGCGCGTCGCCATGGGCCGCGCCAAGATCGGCGCGGATCCTTTCAAGCTCCGCCTTGAGTTCCGCGTTTTCCTTTGCCAGGCTGCTGCCTTCCAGAGCCCTGAGCTCCGCTTCCAGCTCTGACAAAACTTTCTTCTGGCGATTGATTATATTTTTAAGGTTATCTGCCGTATCCATATCATCAGCTTTATTGTCCCGGCATTGACCGGTTTGCCCGGGGCGCGAACCCGCCTTTTTCTGACGGGACGGGTTCGTCTTTCAAAGCAATTGGTGGAGAATAGCGGGATCGAACCGCTGACCTCCTGCGTGCAAAGCAGGCGCTCTCCCATCTGAGCTAATTCCCCGTATACAGGGAAGTATCTTGCTTACCCCGGCGACGGCTAATATTATAAACGAATTTTCCAATATAATCAATTCGTGTAATTTACACTTGCGCAGTGTATACTACCCCTATGGAGACATACCGTTCAATAAGCGATATCAAAGCCCCGGCGCCAGCTTCTGCGGTCGCCTTGGGCTTTTTTGACGGCCTTCACCTGGGTCATACCGCCCTCATCTCGGAAACGGTCGGGTTCGCAAAGGCGAACGGGCTTGCCGCTTGTGTCTTCACATTCCGCGAACATCCCGCGAATATCATGAACGGACGGCTTATCGTCCCCCGCCTTTTGACCGAAGAGCAAAAACTAAAGCGCCTTTTCGCGCTTGGCGTGGACCGCGTCTATGATTTTGATTTCGCGGACGGCTTTCACACGATGACGCCTGAGTTCTTTGCGCGTACGCTGCTCAAGGACGCTTTCATGGCCGAGGCAGTATTCTGCGGCTTCAACTTCCGCTTCGGCGCGGAAGCCTTGGGCGACACAAGCGCGCTTAAGGGCTTCGGGGACAGTTTCGGTTTTGATACGCATGTACTTGACCCCGTCTATATCGCAGGCAGGCTTGTCAGCAGCACGCTGATCCGCAGATGTATCAACAGCGGTGACATCGAGCCGGCCGGCCGCCTGCTCGGGAGGGACTATTCCCTGGGCGGCGGCATTGAAGAGGGCCGCGGGCTCGGGCAGTCATTCGGCTTCCCTACAGCCAATTTCTACCCGGCGCAGGACCTGACACTGCCCGCTCACGGCGTCTATGTGACCGAGGCGCTGATCGACGACGTGCTTTACCCTGCTGTTTCAAATATTGGCGTAGCCCCTACCATCGTAAGCAGCGGCGCATTGCGCGTAGAGACCCACCTGTTCGATACAAATATGGCTCTTTACGGCAAGAAAATCGAAGTTTATTTCAAGAAAATGCTCAGGAAAGAACGGCGTTTTGACAGTGAGGACGCCTTAAAACGCCAAATCGCAAGCGACACTGAAACCGCCCGCCTGTATTTTGCCTCAAAAAATATTTAAACAGTCCCCCGGTCCTGGATCGTTTTCAGAAGCACGGACAAAGCGACAAGCGCGATCAGAAAGACCGGGAACACCCCAAACCCGAAGACTCCAGCCACCAGGCCTATCATTACCGGCACGAGCACGTTGCTGAGGTTCGCGGCCGCTGTCTGAAGCCCTATGACGCCCTGCGCGTTGTCCTGGCCTACAAGCGACGGCACTTCGTGTATGAGCAAAGGGAACAGGGGCCCGACCGTAAAGCCCAGAACCAGGATAACAGGCGTCATAAAGATATCCGGGACGAACGCAAAAACGACCACTGCCGCAAGGACAGCGAACAAGGATATGCGGATAAGGCTCCGGTCTGTGTATTTCCGGGTCAGGAAACTGCTCACTATCCTCCCCGCGACCTGGGCGCCGAAATAAAAAGTCATCATGCCCGCCGCAGCCCCTGCCGTAAAGCCCTTTTCGGTCGTCAGGAAGCTTGTAGTCCAGCTGTTGACAGACATTTCGAACGACCCATAGACAAACATAGTGGCAATGATGATAGCGCTGCCGGGAAGACGGAACAGCTCGCGCACCGGCTTCGCCTTTACGCTGTCCTTCATATCGCCGCCTTCCGCCCCTTCCATATCACGACCGCCGCCATCCGGCCCGGCCATATCACGACCGCCGCCTTCCGCCCCGGCCATATCACGACCGCCGCCTTCCGCCCCGGCAATACCGCCGCCTTCCGCCTGCCTCAGGCGCCGGGGGAAAACCGGGCCGTACAAACGCCAAAGCGGTACCGAGACGGCAAGAGTAATGAGTATCAGGACCTGGATGCCCCCGATCGTCTGATAGCCCAGTCGCCATGAATCCCTTGAAATAATGAAAAACGAGATGATCGTCGGCGCCAGGGTACATCCGGCGCCGTAAAAGCAATGGAGCCAATTCATCGCGGCAGCCGAATAATGCCTCGCAACAAACCCGTTGACTATCGCCCCTTCAAGCCCGATGGTGTAGCCGATGACAGTACCGCAGGCGATCATCACCACAAAGGACGCTGTGGACGAAAAAATAAAGATATTGACGATTGCCAGGGCTACGCCGAAAACAGCAGGCAGCCAGGTACGGAAACGCGCAAGCAGGTTCTGGGCGGTCGCCGACCCAAGCCCGGCGGCTATCGACACGATGATGATGATGATGCTCTGCCATGTGATCGGCGCCCCGATATCGGCGCTGATGGCCGGCCAGGCGCTGCCGAGCATCACATTCGTGCTTCCCGTGCCGACATATAAAAAGAACAGGACAATGAGCAGCAGGTAGATTTTTGTTTTATAATTATTACTCATCCCCGCCATAATATCTCAAAAAGCCTTATATAGGAATAGGTTTTCTCAGCAGCCGCTTTTTCCGGCCCTGAAACAGCACTTTTCCGGCCCTGCACCGGCACTTTTCCGGTCCTGCACCGGCACTTTTCCGGTCCTACACAAGCACTTTTTCCGGCTTTACGGTTGCGCTGCCGCGTGTTTCACCTGATGATATCCTGCCGACCCCGAGAAAGCCGCCCGGACCGTATACGCGTACAAGCCGCCCGCATCCGTTGTCATCATCGGCTTCCGCCTCAAATGGCTCGGCAGAGGCTGCCAGCCTTCCCGATGTGAATGACTGCGACCCGCTTTCGGAAAGATCTATGCGCCGCATCCACCCAAGAGCCTGGTCCATTGGCAAAAGATGCTTCGCCCGGGCGCCTTCGCTGCCAGTTCCATCCAGGGCGACCGCGTCGTCGATTGAAAACCCGTCGCTTTTCAGGCGCCGAAGCCCGCTCATCACGGCCCCGCAGCCTAGAAGGCGCCCCGCGTCAGCACATAAAGTCCGGATATACACCCCTTTTGAACAGATCACCTCAAAAACAGCCTCGCCCAAGGCTTCATTGATTTCTTTTACGATAATTTGTTTTATGTAAACACTCCGCTCCCTGATAAGTGACGCATCCACCTCATCGCCTTTGCGCGCATAATCATAAAGTTTCCGGCCGCCTACTTTGACTGCGGAATACATCGGCGGCCGCTGGCTGCCCTGCCCCTCAAAACCTTTCAAAACGCGCTCTATTTCACGCGTATTCGGCAAATCACCGTTATTTGACAGTGTTTCGCCCCAGATATCCTGCGTGTCCGTCTCAAGCCCGAATTTGATATCGCAGAGATATTGCTTGGCCTCATGGCTGCCCGGGACACCCGCGTATTCGATCAACCGCGTTGCCTTCCCGATAAAAACAGGCAGGACCCCTGTCGCCATAGGATCCAGCGTCCCTGTATGCCCTATACGTTTGACGCCTGTTTCCCGCCTCAAAAAAGATACGACGTCATGCGACGTCATACCCTGGGGCTTGTCGATTATGACGATCCCGTTCATCTGCTGCCATCAAGCGCCGCCTTAAGCCTGTCTTTCAGCTCTGCGCATATCCCCTCTATCGTGAGAGCGGAAGTAAACCCCGCCGCGCGCGCATGCCCGCCGCCCCCGAACTCCGCAGCCAGCTCCGCCACGTCAAGCCAGTCCTTTGAACGCATCGAGGCCTTTATCCTGCCATCGGGCAGCTCTTTTAAAAACACCGAGACCTCGACCCCGATGATTCCGCGCAGCACCTCGCTCATACCGTCCGTCTCGTCCTCGCCCGCGCCCAGCAGGTCCAGCGTTTCGGCACGCACAAAAGCCATCGCCGCCCTGCCACCCGCAAAAATATCCAGCGTGTTCAGCATCGCGCTCTGGACAAAGAGCTTTTCCGCCTTGACGCTTTGATAGATACAGCGGTACGCTTCGCCCTGGTCAGCGCCGGCTTCGAGCAGGCTGGCAACGATCCTGTGGGTTTCCGGCGTCGTGTTAGTATACTGGAACCGCCCTGTATCCGTTACGATACCTACATAGAGCGCCGTCGCGATGCGCTCGGTCACAGGCAAACCCGCAAGCAGGAGCAATTTGTAGACGATTTCAGAAGTGGCCGCGGCATCCGGCTCGGTATAATTAAAGTCACACGCCGGCTTTGAAACGGAATGGTGGTCGATGCTGAGCGACCCGTCGGCCTCGCGGAAAAGCACTTCGCGCTCCCCGAGCCTTTCAGTATCCGAGAAATCCATGGCGACTGCAAGGTATGGAGGCGCTTCGTCTTCGCCCGCGCCCTTCTTAGCCAACCGTGCAGCAGTTTCCGCATCCACGACATAAGGCGCGTTGATCAATTCGAGCGTCCGCTGCGGGGGCTCGCCGGTCACGACCCATGCGTCACGCCCTATTTCGCGCATCGCTTCCGCAAAAGCGACCGCCGCGCCGAACGTGTCGCCGTCCATATGTACGTGCGTGAATACAAGATACCTTTCATACCCATTTATGATATCCGGCAATTCCGCAAAGGTGACCGCCCTGCCTGTCGGGCCTTCCGGCAGATCCAGCCCGTAAAGGATCGTGTCGATATGCTGGCCGTAACGCTCTGTTTCATCCACTACAAAACGCAGGTCCGGCGAACGCCGTATGCCGAGCTTACGCACGATCTCGTTTTTGATAAAACCCTTCGCCTTTTCAAAACCGGCCATCACATCCGCGTCATCCGCCCCGAGGCTCGTGAAATACACAGTCGCAAAACTGCCGTCGTCCGTCGACTTCACATAGGATATGCTGATCATGCCGTCAAACGCCGGATCCTTTAGCTCCCGCGCCAGCAATTCGCTGATGATGCGCCTTATCTCCTCGCCAAGCTTCTCCCCCCTGTGGTTCTGGTTCCTTCTCATTTCAGTTCCGCTCTATCTCCTCCATCCTGAAGGCCTCGATCTCGTCACCGGCCTTTATATCGTTATAGCCATCGATGCCGATGCCGCATTCATAGCCACGGTCAACTTCGCGCACATCGTCCTTGAAGCGTTTGAGGGATCCGATCTTCCCTTCGTGGATCACGACCCCGTCGCGCACGAGCCGGATCTCCGCGTTGCGCAGTATCTTTCCGTCCGTGACATAAGAGCCTGCCACCTGGTTGCCGCTTGGGAGGCGGAATGTCTCGCGCACTTCGGCCTTGCCCAATACGGCTTCACGGAATACAGGATCCAGCATGCCTTTCAAAGCCGCCTCGACCTCGTTGATCACTTCGTAGATGATGCGGTACAGCCGTATTTCAACGCCTTCCCGGTCCGCCAGCGAAGTCACATTGGTCGACGGCCTTACATTGAAGCCGATAACGACCGCCCCGGACGTACTGGCGAGCATGACGTCGGACTCGGTCACGGTGCCGACGCCGCGGTGGATGATATTGACCCTGACGCCTTCGACATCGATCTTTTCAAGCGACGCGGCAATCGCGCCTACAGAGCCCATGACATCAGCCTTTATAATAGTCTTCAGCTCTTTTATCTCGCCTTCACGGATGCGGCTGAACAGGTTCTCAAGGCTGGTCCCCCTCGTCTTTGCCATGACCTGCTCGCGCTGGCGAATGCGGCGTTTCTCGGCTATATCGCGCGCCACTTTGTCGTCCATAAGAGCACGGAACTCATCGCCCGCCTGCGGCACCTCCGCAAACCCCGTTATCTCGACCGCCGTAGCGGGCGCAGCGCTGCGGATCGTTTTGCCCCTGAAATCCGTCATTGCGCGGATCTTTGCGCTCGTTGTGCCGGCAACGATGCTCATCTTGTCGCTCAGCGTGCCGCTGCGTACGAGCAAAGTGGCCAGAGGGCCTTTGTTCCTGTCGAGCCTTGCTTCGATGACGGTCCCAAATGCCAGGCGTTTCGGGTTTGCCCTGAGCTCAAGCACCTCGGCCTGCAGCAAAACCATCTCAAGGAGGTTTTCGATCCCTTCGCCCTTCTTTGCGCTGACAGGGACAGCGATCACGCTGCCGCCCCATTCTTCCACGAGCACCCCGTTGTCGGACAGCTCCTGTTTCACACGCTCCGGGTTTGCGCCGGGCTTGTCGATTTTGTTGATTGCCACTATTATCGGGACGCCCGCGGCTTTCGCGTGGCTTATGGATTCAATGGTCTGCGGCATGACCCCGTCGTCTGCCGCAACGACCAGGATCGCGATATCTGTCACATGGGCGCCCCGTGCGCGCATGGCTGTGAAGGCTTCATGGCCGGGTGTATCAAGGAAGACTATACGCTCGCCTGACGGCGCGATGACTTCCGACGCGCCTATATGCTGCGTGATCCCGCCGGCTTCCATATCAGTTACATTGGTTTTCCGGATCGCGTCAAGCAGGGACGTCTTTCCGTGGTCGACATGTCCCATCACCGTGATGATCGGCGGCCTCGGCACAAGGTCTTTGGGCTCATCCTCGAAGTCTTCAAAGCCCTCCTCGACTATCTCGCCTTCGTCGCTGCCGACCACGATAGGCACGTCAAGCTCGATGGCAAGCAGCTGCACTGTCTCCTCATCGAGGTTTTGGTTGATATTTGCTATCACGCCCATTTTCATAAGCGCAAGGATTATCTCGCTCGTATTCCTTTCGATCTGCTCCGCAAGGCCCGCCACGGTAATGGGCACATTGATGACAAACGTCCCCTCCGGCACGACGATCGTTTCTTCCGTATCGATATTTTCCGTACGGACAACGCGGCGTTTTTTGCGCTTTTCTTTCTCAAGCGACCCGTCTTCGATAATGGGGTTCCGCGCGGAACCGCGGAAATCATCGACCCTGCCGCCGCGTTTTGAGCCTCTGGTCTTCTTTTTGGCGCCGGCGCCCTGAGCCCCGGATTCGCCTTTGTCGTCTTTGGACCTTCCGCCTTTCTTCTCTTTTTCCTTGACGCCCTCTTTTTTCTCTGCGTCAGCGCCGGGTTTCGGTTTTTCACCCTTCGCCCCGTCCTGTGGCCCGCTCTTGGCGCCCGCGGGTGCTTTTCCGTCCTTGTCCTTACGCGGCGGCCTCGCCCCGCTGTCTGCCGCGGGCTTGTCTTTCGCATCCCTGGCCGGCAGCCTTTTCCCGTCCTTTGCCGTCTTCGGCGCCTCGTCTTTTCCGGCCGCCTGGGCTTCGGGTTTTTTCGCGTCCGGTTTCGCGGGCCCCGTTTTGGCCTGCGTCGTTTTCGCTTCGGGCGCGGGTTTTCTGCCGGATCTGGGCTGCTGCCCGGGTTTTTTCGCTTCCGCGACATCCGCAGCCTTTGGCTCCACCGCTTTTGCCGCCTCTTCCTTCTCAGGGGGGGCATCCTTCTTCCGGGTCTTGTCAGGCGCGGCTTTATCCGCGGCGCCGGCCTGTTTCTCCGGTTTCTGCCGCGGCGGCGGCGCCTTCTTGGCTGCGCCATCGTCGGGTTTCGGCTTGCTGCGCGCCGGTTTCGGCGGCTCAGGCTCGGCCTGTTTTGCGACCTTCAGCACGGGCGCTGTCTTGACAGCCGCCTTCGCTGCTTCCTCTTCCTCGCGCAGCTTCTTTGCTTCCTCTGCGGCGATAGCCTCCGCTTTAGCACGCTCAGCCTCCTCAACGTCCGCCTTTGCGATACGCCTCGGCATCAGGCGCGCCTTTTTTGCTTCGACCGCCCGTTCGTCGCTCGCGTCAAACCCCTTGCGGATCTTCTCCTCTTCGGCGCTCGATAGATTTTTTGTGGCGCCCCTCGCGTCGATACCGAGTTCCGCAGCTTTCTCGATGATTTCTTTGTTCTGCTTTTTCAGTTCCGCCGCCAGTTCCGATACTTTCATTCACATACCTCCGCGCTTGATATCTCTTTCGCGTACCCTTCCCTCAATTCAGCTATGTCCTCCATCGTCATTGCGGCCCCGAGCGCACGCGCAAGACGCTTCTTTTTTATCGCCAAGTCAAAACAATCGATCGACCGGCACAGATAAGCCCCCCTGCCATCCATCCTGCCAGACAAATCGATGACAGGTTTTCCGTCCCGTGCAACAAACCGGACGACATCCTTCTTGGGGAAAGACGTCATACAGCCGGTGCATCTGCGCATAGGTATCTTCCGTTCCTTCATTGAGCCTTTTCGTCCCCCGCCTCTTTTTCATCGCCGCCGTCAGCCTTTTCCTCCGGCGACCCTGTGGCATCTCCGCCTGGCGTCCTTTCCCCGATCACATCCTCGGGCGTTATATACTCGACTTCAGCCTCCTTCGCAGGCGCTTTTGCCGCGTCGCCTGAATCAGCGCCTTCCGCCGCCATAAAGTCCTCAACATTGTAATACCCGTCTTCATCCAGCGCCGCGTCGGGCACATCAAGAAGCTCTTCTGTCGCCCCATAGTACTGCGCATGGTTCTTGATATCGATCTTGACGCCGCAAAGCCTTGCCGCGAGGCGGACGTTCTGCCCCTCCTTGCCTATGGCCAGCGAAAGCTGGAAATCGGGCACCACGGCCGTCGAACGGTTTTCTTCCTCATCAAAAATGATTTTCTCGACCGATGCCGGCGCGAGCGCGTTCTTGATGTTGTTTTCCGTATCGTCGCTCCACGGGATGATGTCTATTTTCTCGTCATTCAGTTCATCTACGACCGCCTGTACCCTGTTACCCCTGTTCCCGACGCAAGCGCCGACCGGATCAACGCTCTCGTCCGAGCTTGACACTGCCATCTTGGTACGGCTTCCCGCCTCTCGCGCGAGGCTGTTTATGGACACGATCCCTTCGCGGATCTCAGGCACCTCAAGCTCAAAAAGCTTTTTGACCAGGTTCGGGTGGGTCCTGGAAAGGAATATCTGAGGTCCCCTCTTTTCCGTGTCGCGGACCTCGACGATGTAGAATTTCATCCTCCCGTTTGCCGGGTAACGCTCACCCCGGACCTGCTCATTGACGGGCAGCACGCCCTCCGTGCGACCAAGCGTTACATAGACAGCGCCACCGCCGACCCGCTGTATGGTCCCCGTTATGAGCTCGCCCTGCCTGTCCTTGTATTCATCGTAGACCATGGCGCGTTCCGCGTCCCGTATCGCCTGGACAACGACCTGTTTGGCCGTCTGCGCCGCGATCCTGGAAAAATCCTCGATCGGGAAGGGGAAGTCCGCCACGTCGCCGATCTCATAGCTGTCGTCGTACTCGCGCATTTCGGCCAAAGACACCTCGGTGTCATCATCCTCGACCTCCTCGACGACCGTTTTTCGCCTGAGCACATCGATTTCGCCCGTCCTGTCGTCGATCTCAACAATGACATTTTCCTCATTCATTTTGTTTTTGCCCCTGTACGCAGACTCCAGTGCTTTTCTCACTGCGTCAAGTATCTGGGCTTTCGGTATATTCTTTTCCCGCTCCAGTTCGTCCAGCGCCGCGATAAAATCCTTATTCATCAGTCCTTCCTTTCCTTCTACGCGCTTTTCACAACCTAAATAACAACCATCAGATTCACTTTGCTCACAAGCTCCCCTGGGATCTTGAGCTCCTCGCACTCCGGCTCAAGCGTCCCCCGGTCAACCGGCGTCACAAAAAGCGCGTCGTCCGTCTTCTTTCCAAGCACGGCGGCAAACTTCTTCCGCCCTTCGAAACCCTTATACAGGGCAACCTCGACATGCTTGCCTGCATAACGTTCAAAATGCCCGTCTTTTATAAGTTCCCGGTCCATCCCGGGTGAACTCACTATAAGGCTGTACGCCTCGCCCACAGGGTCGTCCTCATCGAGCTTGTCCGACAGATAACGGCTGATCCTTTCGCAATCATCAAGCCCGATACCACCGTCTTTATCGACAAAGACGCGAAGCTGCCTTTCCTTCCCCTCTTTCACATATTCGACATTCCATATCTCAAAGCCCTCGTCCTCGAAGGGGCGCATCAGGGCTATGGCAGCCTGCCGTACACTCCCGCTCATCCAAATTCTCCCATAAGTGCGAAGGAGCGGGACTTCCCACTCCTTCAGCAATACCGTATTCCTAAGTGAAATTAACACATTATGACTTAAAATGCAAGTAAAACCTCGCTGTCAGTTTTCCGTCGCTGTCAGTTGTCAGTTTTCCGCCGAGGCAATACTGCGGGTCAAAGGCCCAGCCCCATAGGCATGTCTGTGAAGATGCGGGCATCCATCAGCCGCGGGCCGCCCGGATCGATATTCGGCTCAAACCCCATATGCGCAAGCACCTGCGCCTCAAGCTCTATGCCGGGCGCGATCTCCGTCAGCCATACACCGCTTTCGCGCAATTCGAACACGGCGCGCTCCGTTATATAGAGCACCGGCTGCCCTTTTTTGCGTGCGTAAGCCCCGCTGAAAGTGATCTGCTCCACGGCGAAAAGGAATTTCTTTTCGCGCCCCTCTTTCACTATCGTGAGGCTGCCGTCCCCGATCAAGGCTTCAAGCCCGCCCGAGGTGAACGTACCGCAAAAATGCACGCGCTTGGCGTTTTGCGTAATGTTGATAAAGCCGCCGCAGCCCGCGAGCCGCCCCGAAAAGCGGCTGACATTGATATTGCCTTCCCTGTCGGCCTGGGCCATGCCCAGAAAAGCCATGTCCACGCCCCCGCCGTCGTAATAGTCAAACTGCTCATGGTGCGCTAGTATGCATTCAGGGTTGATGGCCGCGCCGAAACGGTCGCCCGAAAGCGGTATGCCGCCGCTTGGCCCGGCTTCCACAGTCAGTATGAACCGGTCCCCGATCCCTTCCTCATTCGCGACGGACGCGACAAACTCGGGGATGCCTATACCCAGATTGACGACTGAATCATCTTTGAGCTCAAGCGCGGCCCGGCGCGCGATGACCTTTTTCACATTCAGCGGCGCGGCGGGTATAGCGTCCGGCTGTATGCGCGCATCCCCGGTCAGCGACGGGTCAAATTCCATGCCGTATGTCTGCTCATGGTCCTTTGGATCCGCAACTATCAACGCGTCGACCAGCTGCCTTGGTATCTTCACAAGGCGCGGGTCGAGCGTTCCGGCGGGCACGATTTTTTCAACCTGCACAAAGACCTTGCCGCCGCTGTTTTTCGCGGCCTGCGCAAGCGCCGTCACCTCCCCTTCGCCGATTTCCCGGTGCATGGTCACGTTCCCGGCCTCGTCGGCGTAGGAGCCGCGCAGAAAAGCCACATCGATCGGGAAGCTCTTGTAAAGCAGTTTTTCCTCGCCCAATATCTCCACAAGCTCCACCAGGTCTTCGGTTGTGGCCTCGTTGAGCTTGCCGCCTCCAAGGCGCGGGTCGACAAAGGTCCCCAGCCCGACGTGCGTAAGCGCTCCCGGCCTGCCGGCCGCGATATCGCGCGTAAGCTGCGAAAGCGTCCCCTGGGGCAGGTTGTAGCCTTCGATCTCGCCCGCGAGAATCGCCTTTCCAAGCGCCGGGGCAGTATTGTAATGCCCGGCGATAGCGCGCTTTGTCATGCCTTTATGCGCGACGCGGTCTCCGCCGCGCCCGTCCCTGAGCCCTTGCGACCCCGCGTAAAAATACGTTATGCCTAAAGGCCTGCCCGTTTCAAGAAAACGCGCTTCAAGCGCCCTTATCAGGCCCTCCGGGATCGCGCTGCTGACAAAGCCGCTGGATGCGACCGTGTCCCCGTCACGCACCTGCAAGGCCGCCTCACCGGCAGTTATTACGTCTTTAGCCTTCATACCTGTTTCTCCCCATCTTTTCAGATTTTTTACCCGTCTTTTCTGAATGCCGCTTTACATAATACCAAAGTATTCTCTCGCAGCGCGTTCAGCCCGCGCTTCCAGCAGCTTTTCCCCGTCCCTCATCGCTTCATCAAGCGTCACGCCGCCTTCCATGAGCGCATATAGCCGTACCACGCCATATTTTAACATCTCATCCGCGCCGTCCGCAAGCGAGCCCGAGATAACCAAAACCGGGACGCCAAGTCCCTGCGCAAGCACCGATACGCCGTGCACAGTCTTGCCCCCGGGCGTTTGGCTGTCTGTGCGGCCCTCGCCCGTGATCACAAGCGCAGCGCCCAAGGTTTCCTTTGCAAGCCCTGCCGCTTCGGCCACGATATCCACCCCGCGCCTGAGCCTCGCGCCGAGAAAAGCGATACAGCCGGCGCCAAGGCCGCCCGCCGCCCCCCCGCCGGGCAGCTTTTCTACATCCTTGCCCAAATCGCTCAGCACACAGCCCGCAAACCGCTTAAGCGCCCTGTCGAGGAGTGCCGCCATATCCGGCGTAGCGCCCTTCTGCGGCCCGAAGACCGCGCTGGCGCCATATTTGCCTGTCAAAGGGTTATCCACGTCGCAGGCGGCCGTAAAACGGCTCTGGGCAAGCCTTATGTCCGCAGAGGAAGCATCTATCCGCGCCAGGCCTATCAGAGCGCCCCCGCCACGCGGCAATTCCTCGTTATTATTATCAAGGAGCCTGTAGCCCAGCGCCTGCGCCATCCCGGCTCCTCCGTCGTTTGTCGCGCTGCCGCCGATCCCGAGGATAATATCGCGAGCGCCCCTGTCCATAGCGTCACGGATAAGCATTCCCGTTCCGTAAGTAGAGGCCAGGAGCGGGTCGCGCTCATCCTCTGAAAGCAGTGTGAGCCCCGAGGCCTGCGCCATCTCGATTACAGCCGTCCCGTCCCGCATCATGCCGTAAAGCGCCTTTATCGGGCGCCCCAGCGGGTCTTCGGCTTCGCACTCAATTATTCCCCCGGGGCCTGCGGTCATTCCACCAGCGCCTGCTGTTATTCCCCCGGGGCCTGCTGTCATTCCACCAGCGCCTGCTGTTATTCCCCCGGGGCCTGCGTCACCGCCCATCAACGCCCTGAGCATCCCGTCTCCGCCGTCGGACATCGGAATCACAACGGTTTCCGCATCAGGCAGGGCTCGCCGCACACCCGCCATGATCGCCGCGCCGGCCTCTTCTGCGGTCAGGCTGCCCTTAAACGAGTCCGGCGCGATCACTATTTTTATTCTCTTTTTACCCGACATAATACTGTTTTATGTACAAGCTGACCTATATGGCAGGTATCGTTATATAAGAGCCATAGCTTCCGCCGGTATGTATCGTATGCGTGCCCTCGTTGCGCGTTTTGAGCCTCGGCGTCGGGAACTCAAACAATTGCAGCTCCTTTGCCGAAACAACCAGCACCAGGTGTTCGCCCTTGCGGACAGTCGTTCCCGTCGGCCAGAACACCGTCTCGATTTCGACGATCTGCCCTGGCTCGATAAGCTCCTCTGCCTTGTGCTCATGCTGCCAGTCAAAGAGGTCGCGGCGGATCACTTTCCTGTGCGAAACGCGCAGCCTCGCCTCGGCCCCCATGAAGTCAACGCCCAGCATCTTTGGGAAACACTCGACATCCAGCGAATCCGTCTTATACACATACATGAACAGATCCATATCGCTTCCCTTGTCCGTGCTGACAAAGAGATGCGCCGTGCAATATCCGCAAATATCCACATCCTCGTCAAAGCGGATCTTGAACCTGACGCTGCCGTCTTTGTCCTGCCCTACCTCATATGAAGCCGCCGACTCAGCTTCCGGCTTGTCAAAAGACAGACCCGGGCCGGCGCCGTCAAGATAGAGCTTGCGATAGTCCGTATGGGGGACCGGGAAACCTTCTTCCTCGCGGTCCACTATATCCGGCCCGAACGCGTCGAGCAGCGAAACGCGTACCTTGGCCGCCCGCCCGGGCCAGCCGTTATCCTCACCTTTGAGGAAATGGTCGAAGAAGTCGCGCAGATCGTCGCGGTATTTGGGCGTCTGCTGGTCCGGCCACTCCTGCGTATTGTGGATCCTCAGCCACTTGTCTTTCGAAGGGATGAGGCTGTACGCGCGCAGCGTGCCGTAGGGGTGGACGCAGCTGCTGTAGCTCGCCGCAAAATACGCAGGGATCTTGATATCCTTGAACTTTGCGCGTTTCTCATTTTCCCAGTATTCGTCAAAGAACGGGTGCGCGTCAAGCATAAGCGGTATGCTCTCGATGCCGTTTGGGATACGCAGCGTCTTGTTCACCGCGTTCAAAAACTCAGCGCCCGGGATGCCGCCCCTGCACACGACGTCGCGATAGATATCCGAATAGCCCTCCCAGGGCGCGATCGCGGCCAGGTGCGGCGGCATAGTGTCCGCGGCGAAATACTGGCAGATGCCGAGCCACGAATTGCCGACCATGGCGACCTTTCCATTCGACCACTCCTGCGTCCCGAGCCATTCGATGCAGTCATGGATATCGAGCCCTTCCTGATGGCCCAGGTACGGCATCGCACCCTCCGAGTGCGTACTGCCCCGCGAATCCGCGACAGCTACAGCGTAGCCGAAGCTCACCCAGTAGTCGGGTTCCGGCCC
>Ga0082212_10005404_pt1 | contig 17419 bp, 11 predicted proteins | sample TergutNt197P3_FD_71548 | JGI IMG/M metagenome (GOLD analysis project Ga0082212, IMG submission 71548) | Neocapritermes taracua P3 segment gut microbial communities from Petit-Saut dam, French Guiana - Nt197 P3 | ecosystem: Host-associated > Arthropoda: Insects > Digestive system > Gut ... | reverse complement strand
CGGACTTCGATACGTCGGACAAGCTGTATTTTGAGGCACTGCATATCGACGATGTCATGAACGTTATCAAGAAAGAGAGGCCGCTTGGCGTTGTGCTTCAGTTCGGCGGGCAGACGTCGCTGAACCTCGCCGAGGACCTCGACCGCCGCGGAATCAATATCCTGGGCACATCTTTTGAGAGCATCGACCTTGCGGAGGACAGGCAGAAGACGACGGACTTCCTGGCGGGGATCGGAATCAAGACCCCGCCCGGGTACAGCGTGACTACAAAGGAGGCCGCGTTTGAGGCGGTGGGCGCGCTGGGCTACCCGCTCGTTGTGCGCCCGTCCTATGTCATCGGCGGAAGGGCAATGCAGGTCGTACACTCCGATATGGAAATGCTCGAATACCTCGGGGAAGCGGTATCGCTCTCCGACGAGTACCCGGTGCTGATAGACAAGTATATACAAGGCAAGGAAATCGAAGTCGACGCCATCTCCGACGGCGAGGACATCCTGATCCCGGGTATCATGGAGCATGTGGAGCGTACGGGCGTGCACTCGGGCGACAGCATAAGCGTCTACCCGCCGCACACCGTGCCCTGGCATGTCCAGGAGGTTTTGATAGATTACACAAACCGGATAACGAGGGCGCTGAAGGTCTGCGGTCTGGTCAATATCCAGTACGCCTGGGACGGAAAGGATGTTTATGTAATTGAAATCAACCCGCGCGCGTCCAGGACTGTGCCGATCATCAGCAAAGTGACGGGCGTGCCAATGGTGCAGCTCGCGGTGTCGGCCATGCTGGGACGCAGGCTGAAAGACAGCGGGTACGGCACAGGTTTGTATGAAAACAGGCATAATACCGTGGCCGTGAAAGTCCCGGTCTTCTCAGGCGCAAAACTGACGGACGTCGATATCGCGCTCGGGCCTGAAATGAAATCGACGGGCGAGGCGCTTGGAATCGACAGCACTTTTGAAAAAGCCGTGTACAAAGGGTTCCTCGCGGCCGGGCTTAAGATACCGGACGGGGGCGGACTCTATGTGCGGCTGCGCGACCCGGACAAGAACGAGGAATCAGCCAACGTTATACGCGGTTATGTGGAAGAAGGCTTCAGCATCGTCTCTTACGGCGGGACGCTTGGTTTTCTGCGGTCGCTTGGGATCGAGGCGACAGAGGCGGACGCGAAGGCCGCGCGGGGCATGATTGCGGAGGGCTCTATCAAAGCGGTCATCGATATACCGAATGTCGCAAACCGGCCCGAGTCGGATTCGTTCGACGTGCGAAGGTACGCCATCGAGCGCAACCTCCCGCTGCTTACCTGCATCGACACCGCCGGGGCGTTCCTTATCGCGCTGCGCCTGGCAAACGCGGGGGAAAAGCCTGTGTACAGGGCGCTGTCGGAACACGCCGGGATGTGACAAGGACCACTGAAAGGGTTTTGGAAGAAAGAAAAAAATCAGCCAGATTCTTTATTAAAATCATTCACAACCGAAAAAAAATACGGTTTGATCTAAAATCTAAAATATCACAGATGAGTGTTTTAAGAAAGTGGATACCCGGTACGGAGCATTACGGTTAGGGGACCGGAGCGACAAGCGAGGAAAGGACTGCGAAGTGCGAAAGAAGAGTGGCGAAGAGGGGAATTTAAGATCCGATGTTCCGTACCGGGGTGAAGTCCTTGTTTACCTGCACCTGATGTTCGCTACCGGCGATATTGAGTTATTACTATCTAATTACCCAAAAATCCGGTTTTGAAACAAGAACATTAGAAATCGAAAATAATTTTGGAAGTTCTTTGATGGATGCTTGTCGGGTTATTACGAGCGCTCTATGAGCACTGTCATTTGGCCGCCGCAGACCATGCCGTCTTCTTCGGCTGTGTCTGTCATATCGACGGTGGCGGTACGCCAGCCGCCTTCGCGGATGAGTGTCCTTGCGTCCTGCATGAGGCCGGACTCGGCGCAGCCGCCGCCGATGGTGCCGATAATGGTCCCTTCATAGGCCATGCCCATCTTTGCGCCCGTTTCGCGTGGTACAGAGCCCCGCGTCTCAAGGATCGTTATGAGGGCGTCCGCACCCTCGCCGCTTTCCGCGAGACGGGAGGCGGTTTCAAGGTCACAGGACAGGGCGGCGTCGGGGCCTGGGGGCAGGGCGGCGTCGGGGCCGGATGGCATGGCGGCTTCGGGGCCTGGGGGCAGGGCGGCTTCTTCGGCGCGCCCGACACGTTTGGCGTGGATGACCTCGGCAAGGATCGAAACCGAGATCTCGGCAGGGGTGACAGCACCAATCCTGAGCCCTATCGGTGAGTGGACTGCGTCAAGACGCTGCTTCGGGTACCCGGCGTCCGCGAGTTGTTTCATGACTATGGCGACACGGCGGCGTGAACCTATCATGCCTGTGTAGGCGGGCGCCTCCCCTTTCAGGACGCCCTCGATGCATTCCTGGTCATGTTTGTGGCCGCGCGTGACTATCACGACGTAGTCGGAGGCGCGTATCCCAATACGCTCAAACAGGCGCGAAAATTCGTCGCATATCACCTCGTCCGCCGCCGGGAAGCGCGCAGCGTTTGCGAACATGGGCCGGTCGTCGAATACGAGGATGTAAAAATCGCAGGCCTTTGCCATCTGCGAAAGCGCGAGCGCTATATGGCCGCCGCCCAGGATGATGAGGCGCGGGCGCGGCAGGTAGTGTTCGGCGACAACCAGTGTGCCGTCCGGGGCGAGCAGGTGGAAAACGGGGCCGTCAGCCACTATGCCTTCGGCGCCTGCGAGCTCGGGGAGTGTGCGCGGGTCCCGGCAGGCGGCGACGCGTTTTGTCACGGCGCCGTCCGGTGCACAGACTGTGACGACAGAGGCGCTTTGCCCCCCTGCCAGGACCCCCATAAGTTCCGCGTATAATTTCTTCGTGTTGTTTCCCATGTTTCCTATTCTAACATATCAGCTGCCGACGGGCATCAGCCTGTATGCCGCAGCCTGCATGCCGCGGCCTGTATGCCGCAGCCAGCATGCCGCAACCTGCATGTCGCAGCCTGCATGCCGCAGCCTGCATGTCGCAGCCTGTATGCCGCAGCTTGCATGCCGCCATGTCACACCTGGGCCATTACGTGATTTCCTCTATTTCGACGAGGCGTTTTTCACTGCAGGACTTTATGACTGCCTCGATGACGCGGATGCAGGCTGCTCCGTCGTGCAGGTCCGGCGTGATGCCTGTTCCGCTGGAAACGGCGTTCAGGAAGTCGGCCGCGGCATGGAAAAAGGCGTTCTCGTAGCCGAGGACGTGGCCCGGGCCCCACCAGGCGCCCGCATAAGGGTGTTCCCCCGTCGTAGCCGAGATCCGCCTGTAGCCGTGTTCGGCGGAGGGCCCGTCAAGGTCGAGGAAGAGGAGGTCGTTCATGTTTTCAAAATTGAATTTGAGGCCGCCCTTGCTGCCGTAGACCTCAAAGTCATTCCAGTTTTTCCTGCCTGAGGCGAAGCGCGTCGCATCGAAGCTGCCCAGTGCCCCGTTTTCGAAATCCGCGACGAAGAAGCACGCGTCGTCGACGGTGACGGGGGCGCGCTGTGCGGCTGCCTCCCCGCCGCCGGAGCTGAATGTCCCCGCGTGTTCTCCGGGCAGGGGACGGTCGCCGATGAATGTCTTGTTCATGCCGGTGACTGCTGTGATTTCGCCTGCGAGGTAGCGGGCGAGGTCGATCATGTGTGAACCCAGGTCATAGTGCGGGCCGCCGCCGGCTTTTTCTTTTTGGAAATGCCATGTGAGCGGGAAGTCTGCGTCCATGACCCAGTCCTGCAGATAGGCTCCGCGCCAATGGTATATCGTGCCGAGCCGGCCTTCTTCGATGAGCTTTTTCGCGAGCGCGACAGCGGGGACGCGCCTGTAATTGTGGTTCAGGTAATGCACGATCCCGGCTTTGTCGGCGGCGTCGGCCATACCCTTTGCTTCGGCGTAAGTGATGGCCGCCGGCTTTTCGCAAAAGATGTGCTTCCCGTTCTCGGCGGCGGCGACGAAGATGTCATGGTGCAGCCAGGTGGGGGCGCATATGTCGACCACATCGATGTCCTCCCGGGCGACGAGGTCTTCCCAGCTTGGGACGACTTCTTCCCATCCCTGCTTTTCGGCAAACTCCTGCGCCAGGCCCGACCTGCTCCCGAAAGAGACCGCTTTAAGCACCGGTTCAAATTCCGTGTCGAAAAACCGGTTCACGTTCATCCACGCGAAGCTGTGCGCGCGGCCCATGAACCCGCTGCCTATGATGCCGATATTTATCTTCTTTTTCATTGCTTCCTCCTTTTCATTGCGTCCTCCTTATTTGGAAACCGCGTCGCGGATCCGTTTCATTTCCTTCACGCTGATGCTGACCGCCTCGTCCTCGTACCCTGTCCAGTCCGAATGCGGGTGGTCTATCTCAACTGCGAGAAACCCCTTGTAGTCCGCCGCTGCGAGGTATTCCGCGAGCTTCAAATTGTCGACGAGCCCCTGGCCGACAGGCACCCCGGCGAAGAAATGCCACTCGCGGGGGTCGACGTTCCTGTCCACGTCCAGATCCTTGCAATGCGTCGCGAAGACATATGGCGCCAGCTTTTCCATACCCGATATGGGGTCGTCAAGGAGGCGGAGGAAATTGCCTGTGTCGAAATTGACGCCGAAATTCTTGTCGTCCACCATTTCAAGCAGCTGCAGGATCTCATCCGCGGTGAAGTCTATATGGTTTTCGACGGCGAGCCTCACGCCGCTGTCGTTTGCGATCGGCATGCACTCCTTGAACTGCGCCGCCAGGCGTTTCAGCTGCTCCTGGTGATCCTCGTGGCGGAACATGAGACTTGAGCCTGTGACCCGCATGACTTCGGCGCCGATCAGGGGAGCGCGCGGGATAAGTGTTTTCACTTCTTCAAACGCCTCCGGGTTGAGGCCGCGTTCAAGGCCGTCAGGATGGCCCCACGCAAATACGCGGTCGAAGCCGTATTCGTCGAGAATGGGCTTCAGTCCCGAAAGGTATTCGGGATCAAGGCTGGGGAGGAAACAGGTCTCAAGCGACACGGCCTCCGCGCCGATATCATAGGCCCGCTTCAAGAAATCCTCCATTGTCATCGCCTTTTCGGGCGGTTCCTGGTCCGGGTACACCTCGCCGAAAAACCTGTGATAACAATAACTGTCAATGCCGACTTTCATTTTCATACCTCCTTGATCAACTGGTTCGTTACAACTGTTTCATTACGCTATTTCACTACAACTTTTTCATTACACTTTTTCATTACACTGTTTTTCTAAGCTATTTCACTACAACTTTTTCATTACACTGTTTCACTGCGCTATTTCACTACAACCTTTTCATTACACTGTTTCACTACGCTATTTCACTACAATTGTTTCATTACAACTGGTTCATAACGATACGAGCTCAAACCCAAATGTTTTCGCAAGCTGCGCCAGCGCCGGTTTTTGGCTCCCGGCGACGATAAGAGAGTGATGTGAGCAAAGATGCTCCATGATATCATGGCCGTTTTTCCAGCGGATCAGCGCGCCGTTGCGGCAGTCGCTGCCCGGGTACTTCACATAGTCCACTATCTCCGCGTCGATGACGGAGAAACGCTTAAGGTCCGGGTATATCTTCGCGAGCGTCACGGGGCCTTTGGGTAATTCACAGTCGATGACGTGCGCGTTTTCCCCGACTATCTCAAGGACCTTGGGCCGCATTGCCCATTTGCTGCAAAAACTCTTCGGGGCGAAGCCAAAATACCCGCAATGCACGCCGAGCGCATGGTTGTCCGGATCCTCGATGTCCGGGAATTTGTCAATTTTCTCGTGCGCAAGCGCTGCCATGCCGACGAGGAACGGGTAGAGGTTTGTCATCATTACCGGCTGGCAAAGTGAGCGGTAAAGGATAAATGTGCTGATCATCGTAAGCGTATCGCCTTCGCAGGCGAAGATGACGCCGTCCTTTTCGAAGAGCTCGTTCCACGCCAGGCAGGGCGTCGTCTTTGAATTGAATGATTCGTTCAGGCAGTTTGCGCCTACGCCTGCTACGCCGCCGATTTCCTCTATCACGTCCTTGATGGCCAGGTAGAGTTTGACAGCGTCCAGGAACGCTTCGTTTCCAAGCTCCGGGTCTGCCTCGATGTCCATGCCTTTTGCGGCTTCACGCGCTGCCTCGTCAGGTATGGCTTCGGCCTTATTATTCAGCTCCTTGTAGCTTCGGTATATCAGCTCGACGCCGAAGGCCTTTTCGAGCCGTTCGGTGCATTCGCGCTCCCACCAGAAGAAACGTTTGAATATATACGCCTGCATGCCCTCGCCGGGGCTGTCCTGGAACATGAGGAATTTTGCGCCGTTTGCCATAGCTTTCTTCGCTGCAATAGAGCGTATGACGACTTTGGCAAGCTCGACGGTATACGGGGAAAAAACATTCAGCCCTTTTTCCCGCAGGTAGGTGACGATTTCCCAATCCCACATTTCGACGGTCCCAAACCTCGAAGTGAGCGTTATTATCGGCAGGCCGTAGGCCGCCAGTTTGTCGCTGTCAGAAAACGCGGCCCCTATGAGCTGTGGGAACAGTATCGCGTCGGCCTCCGGGACCGGATCGCCTGCGCACGCCGGCGCAAGTATATCTGCCACGTCCCCGTAAAGGGCCTTGAGGTTTTCTACCTGCATCTCCCATTCGTGAAGCTCCCTTTCATTTGCCGCCTTGAAATAAAGTGGGACCAGCTTTGCCTTTTCCATTCATCCGCCCCTTTCCTTGTCGCAAATTTTCATATGTAATCGATATTCCATAATGTACCATCTTGTATAACAGAAAACGCCGTGAAGGTTTCTTACTGCAAGCAGTGCCGGCCGGGGCCTTCCTGCGGCCCGTGGCGGCCGGGGCCTTCCTGCGGTCCGCAGCGGCCTGGGCCTTCCTGCGGCCCACTTGCGGCGCGCCCCGCGTATGCATTGCCCATAGTATAGCAAATTCCCGGCAGGCTGTGAGCGGTTGTTGTTTGATAATTCATGCAGTTGCATGATAGGGCTTTTCCGACAGGGGCGGGAACGGAATTTTAGATTGCAACCCTATGTTTTGCGTAAAATTTACGGTTGTGTATGATTTTTTCGCGTGTTCCGGCTCTGAAGGCTCTGAAAACAAGCCAAAACTACCATAATAAGGGAAAAACGCTAACTATATATTGGATATATGGAATAAATATACAAATCGATTGTTCACAAGTGGAAATTTTACGCAAAACTTGCCATGTAAATCTAGAAGTAAGTCTAGAAAGACCGTATGTTGCCTATAAGCAGGCGTTCATAGAGGGGCATGAAACCAACTACGCTCCCTAGGGGCCCTTAATAAAATGAATTGCTGAGCGCGATGAGCATCAGCCCGCAGAAATAGGTCGTCAGCTTCACGCCGACGCCTATTTTGCTGCCCGGCTTGAAAAGCGATATGCCGAGCAGTAGGTCGGAGACAAGTACCAGGGTTGCCCCGGCTGCCATAAAGAACAGGGGGACTATAATAATACTATTGTCGCCCGCTTTTATGCAGGCGGCCAGGGGGAGAGCCGCTTTACTCGTCATGAATATCACCAAGGCGATATATACGCTGAGCGGGGCAAGGGCGCGCCCGGCCTGCCATCTTTGCGCTTTCATGAGAAGCAGCACGAAGAAGAATATGGCTGCGGTCATGGCGAACTCCGGCCAGGCGATCCCGTGCCGGATCAAGAGCGATATGATAAGGAAAACCTGCGTCAGTGCGAAGAACACGATGCCAACGCCAAATTTCTTTTCGTCCAGCCGGGTGAACTGCATGAAGTAATCGCCGACGACCGCGCAGGCCAATGCCACAAAGACGAAGGCCCGGGCATATAGGGGCGATTCCCCGGGAAGGAAGCCGGGAGATGAAGAATTGCCTGGCAAGGATAAATCGCCAGGCAGGGATGGAAAGCCGGGAAATGATAAAGAGCCGGACAACAAAAGAAAGCCCAGCAACGCGCAACATGCGCACAGCCCGCTCAGGATCACTTTAAGGGTCGTCGCCGTCCTGAACTTTTCCTGCTTCTCGGCTTTGAGGTAGAAGGGCAGGATGGCGGCGAACGGTATGAGGATGATGAAGGCGAGGTAGTTCATGATATTTGATTATATCAGAATGCCGGGGCCGGGATGTTTGGTCCGATATAAGGCCGCATGAAATCAGAAATGTCATCTCCTTTTATCACAATCGTGGGTTTCAATAATTCCCAGGTCGCGTATTTTGGCTATATAAACTGTCGTTATGGGCAATAGTCGTTATGGGCAATAGCTGGCATGGGCCGTCAATCGGGAGCAGGACGAAGAGAAATGGGAAAACAACAGATAAAAGACAGAATCGACAGGTTCCTCGAAGAGGACAACCTGGAGTACCTTGTGGATTTCGTAAGAGAGTATTCCGAAATCGGCGACAGCAAAACATATGGCGGAAAACACGCGGGAAGCGATGCTGAAAAAGCAGGGGCGGAATTTATTTTTCAAAGGCTCAAATCAATCGGGCTGGAAAATGTGGAAATGATACCGCTGGAAACCTCCAAATACCAGTTCAATGACGCAACGCTACGCAGCCTGGCAGATGAAAAAATCACAATAAAGCCATACGGGTATACGTCCCCACCGGCCGGAAGCGGCGGTATCACGTCATCGATAATAGACGCAGGGCTGTCTAACAGGGCCGCATATGAAGGGATTGATGCGCAAGGGAGAATAGTCTTGCTTGAAGCCATGGGGGTGCTTGAAGGCGCGTCTCTTTCGTGCCAGGTCATGCAGGCCGAAAAAGAAGGCGCCGCCGCTGTACTTGTCAATGCGACAGAGGATGTATTGGATGCAGACACTATCAGGGTCCAGCCGCTCAACTATATACCCAAGATCCCTGTTGTCGGGATAAGTACCAAAGACGCGGCATGGATCCGAAATGTAATAAGTGATGACGAAGCCCATTTGTTCAATCTTGCGGTTGATTCTGACTATCAGCCCGGCAAGGGCATTTCCTGGTCTGTCGTGGGAGAGATAAAGGGGCAAATTGATGAAAGAATAATATTTTCGAGCCACCTGGACCACTATTTCAAGTGCCTCCAGGATAATATCTCATCGGTCGCAACACTGCTGGGGATAGCAAGGGCCATGATAGGCAGCGGCTGCAAACCTGCCCGGACCATGACATTCGTTTTCAACTCCAGTCATGAAACAGGCATGGCCGATAGCCGTTACCCCTATATCTCAGGTTCGTACAAGCTTATCGACGGGCCTAAAAAAGACTGGCTTGAAAACACGATCGTGGATTTCAATTTTGAGTACACAGCGCTGGACATGGGTGAGATGAGGACCTTTGGCAGCCATGAGATGCTTAGCCAATATGAGGATTTCTACAAGTGCCTCCCGGAAAGCCTGGTGGGGGGCGAGAAGGCTATAAGGGATAAGGCGAGCTCGGCGGATTATTATCTTCTGGCATGGGCGGACAGCATCTCATATATCAGCAAAGGCATCCCGGTGATAATGAACGACACTATTACCGAGCAGATCTATGACGGTACTTCGCCGTATATTGGAAGGGACCACTCAAACCATGACAACTGGGATTCTTTCAGTGAAAAAGACCTGGACCTGAGCTGGAAGCTGTATGGCGCCTACGCGATCTATGTCGACAGCCTCCCAATAGCCCAATTCGATTTTGGGGCCAGGTGCAGCCACATCCTGGATGATGAAGACCTGGAAAGCCTGGATGAGCTAAAGATCGATAACGAAGGGTTCAGGCGGGCAGTGTCGAAGATGCGGGAGAAGGGCGCATCGCTTTATGGCGCCATAGCCAAATATAATGAAAGCAATGGGGGCAGCGCGTTTTCAAACATGATAAACAAGGGGCTGCTTGCCATTAACAGAATCATCGTTGGCGCATTCGACAAAATCAATTCTCAGGATTTCATCACGACAGCCCACAAAAAATACCTGACGAACATCAACCTCCTGGAAGGCGCTATAAAATCAATCGGGTCCGGGGATGTTGAGGCCGCCCTTGATGAATACCTGAAAAAGATAGACCTGGTCCCTTTGTCTTTGAATTTCGATCATGAAATAGCAGAGCATGCAAGGCGCAGGATCAATTCCCCCGAATACAGCCATACGCGCTTGTGGGCCGGAGGCAGGGAATTGAGTTCATTGACCCTTTTCGAAGAGGCAAACGCGTTGAAAGATGACGCCATTGCTGAATTGGAATCAGCGGGCAAGGCAGCAGCCCCCGGGATCATAGAAAGTTTGACCGCGGCAAGGGACCATGAAACAGCCAATCTTATAGAGGCCCTTGGCATGGAGATAGAAGCGCTTGAAACGATACTCGGGTCAATGGACGCAGTAATGGAAATGCTTGGAGAAGCCTGATGGGAAGCCGCAAGGATGATGAAGGCATGTATGCAAGGTTTCCGTCAGACCAGGAAATTTTCAATTGGATCGAGGGGTTGGCAAAACTGCCGCACAGGAGGACCGGGACGGAAGAGGGGCTGTTATCCGCCCGTTATATTGAGGAAAGGTTCAAATCCTTTGGGCTGAGCAACGTCTTTATCGAGGAAGCCCCTTCGTTTTATTATGAGACCCTTCAGTACTCATTAAAAATCAACGGCGAGGAAATGCCTTGTTTCCATATCAACGGGACCCTGCGGAAAGGGGCGCTTGGGACGTTTGAGACAGGCGAGAATGGGATGAACCGGGAAGTCATCTACTTGGGCGAAGGCAGGGAAGATGACTTTGAATACGTCGATGTCAGGGGCAAGATCGTTGTCTGCGACTGCCCGTGGCTTGATTCAAACGAAGAGATGTTTATTGACAACTGGTGCAACGAAGGCGCGATCGTCTTCGATCCCGACAAAGACAAAAGGGCAGTACTGAAAAAGAAGGATTCGTACAGCCCGAATGCGTGGCCTTACAACTATATCTATGCTATGCAAAAGGGCGCGGCAGGCTTTGTCGGCATCCTGGTCGACTATTTTGACGACGGGATCAACTGGAATGAAGACTATTCCGAAATAATCAACAGCTTTGGATATGAGTACTTTGAAATCGCAGGCCTTTGGGTCGGCAAGTCAACGGGGGACGCAATCAAAAAAACGCTCTTAGGCGCGACCGGAAAAGTCTTTGGGGATATCAGCCAGAAAACGAAATATGAAATGAGGACCGCCAGGAATGTCTGTGGTTTTCTTGAAGGCAGAAGCAAAGAAACAATAATGATTCATTCGCACCATGACGCGGTTTTTTCCGGCGCGGTGCAGGATGCTTCCGGGGTGTCGGAAGTGATGGCGCTGGCAAAGTTCTTTGCTTCACAGCCGAAAGGAAACAGGGGGAAGACGCTTATGTTTGCGGCCCTGGACAGCCATTACACAGACTACAACGGGCATAAGGCGTTTTTGAAGAACCGGATGGGCGAAAAGGAAATCCTGGTGGACATTGTCATCGAACATATCGGCAAGGAGGTTGGGATAAGCGAGGACAACCAGCCTGTCGTGTCCGATGAGCCAGAGCTAAGGCTGGTATACGTTACGAATGAAAATGTCTTTGTCGATGTGGTGAAAAGGAATATTACCAAAAACGGCCTTAAGCGGACCATTATCATACCCGTCGGGAATGCTGAAAAAAGCGAGACAGGATACTATGAGTTCAGCCAGGACGAAGTGATTTCCGATGCATACTACAGCCATCAGTACGGGATTCCGATCATTAGCATGCTAAGCCCGCAGATGTATCTGTTCCACCCTATGGACACTGTTGAGATGGTCCCCAAAAATGAGCTCAGGAAAGTGGGGGTCACTTTTGCAAAAATTATTGAAGAGTTGTCGCAAACGCTATAGTGGTTGAGATTGGAGGAATGACATGGAGAAGCAGAAACTGGCCGTGATCCCTATGATAGGGTATAGCATCGGCTCTATGGTAAGGGTCGTAGAAAATGTATTCGCGTTTTATTTTGTGTATTATTTGACAACAGTCGCGGGTGTCGGGCCGGCGGTCGCGGGGGGCGTCAGCTCGGGGGTCGTCCTGTGGGCAGCCTGCATAAGCCCGTTCATCGGCCATTTCGCCGACAAGCAGGGCAGGAGGAGAAAGCTTGTATTGTTCACTATGGCTCCGATGGCAGTGCTCTTGTTCCTGCTGTTTTCATCATTCGACCTTGGGGTCACAGGGAGCGTGGTGTATTACGCAGTGATCGGCTGCCTTTGCTACACATCTTTCTATCTTTTCCTGATTCCGTATGATTCACTGGGCGCGGACCTGACTGAATCATATGATACCAGGTCGGTCATGAGGGGCCTGTGCACAGGGTTTTTGTATCTTTCAGGGATCGTAGGCGGGACCCTAACCCTGTTTTTGCAAGGTTATTTTGCAGGCAATGGGGTCTCCACCGGGGCCAGCTGGCAATACGCAATACTTTTGTCATGCATACTTATCATCGTTGCTGGGCTGTCGGCGTGGAGGAGCACAAGGTATATCGACAAGCCTGTTGCAGGTGCGGAACAGTCCGAAACGCTGGAGAACAAGAACATATTCAGGTCCTATGCGGAAATGCTGAAGATGAAGCCGTTCGTTGCGCTTACGGTGTGGTGCCTGCTCTATTTCACAGGGACGACCTTGCTTGCGACGGATATAGTATATCTGGGGATTTTCAACCTCGGGCTGAGCGAGGCAGCCGCGTCTCTGTTCTTCACGGTTTCAACGGTAGCGACTTTCATTGCCATACCGCCGATGACTGCACTGATAAACAAGTTTGGCAAGAAAAGGATAATGGTGCTGAGCATGTTCGTCCTGATCATCGTCGGGGTGATAGTGCTGATAAAAGGCCCGACAAGCTATTTGGACGGATGGGCGATAATGATCGCTTACGCGGTCACAAATTCAACAGTTCTGATAACAAGCTTCTCGATGCTGTACGATGTCGGCGAATTGACAGAGATCGTGATCGGCCAAAAGAAGGTCACAACAATAGTCGGCGCGTTCACATTCGCAATGGCTTTGGCGCAGTCAATAGCGTACGCCTTGTTCGGCGGGATACTGCAGATCGGGGGCTTTGACGCAGAAGCTGCCGAGCAGTCTGACAAAGCGCTGAACACCATCCTTTATTCTGCTACAATAATACCGGCGGTTTTGGTTTTGTTGAGCGTCCTGGTATTGGGGCTTTACAAAATCAATAAAAACAACTTCAATGCTTTGCTTGAGGCCATTGAGAAAAAGAACAATGGCGAAGAGTATTCAACCGAAGGATTCAAAGAATTGCTCTAATGAGAAATGACCAGCATCATGGTGCAAGCGTAAGGATCGGCCTGGGCGGGAACGATTATTCTTTCCGGTGGGATGATAGCCTGATAATAGTATTGGCCTTGAGAGGGGTGATAGATGTCTCTATCGGCTGCAAGGACTACAGGGTCGATGAAGATGAGATAATAGTCGTCAACTGCGAGGATATGCATTCTTTGAAGAGAAAGTCGGAAGACTGCGTATATCTGCTTTGCAGCATCGACGTGGGGCGCTACAACAAATACATCAACCATATTTCGAGTGTTTTGTACTTTTGCAAACCTTCGATATATACGGAAAAACAAAAACGGCTGCTCCCAAAACTGCAGTCCAAACTCGTTGATATGTATATCAGCCAGGAAAGCGGCAGCAGCGGTGTTGAAATGGATGCCCAGGCAATTGAGCTGCTGGATACGCTGGCGTACAATTTCAACTCGATAGGGAAAAGCCCTGACAGCTACAAAAGTGTTGAACAGGCGCAAAGGATGTGGATCGTCTTCGACTATATCTATGAAAACTACCATAAGAAGCTGCCCCTTACCGAGGTGGCTTCCTTTGTGCATGTCAACGAGACCTATCTTTCACGGCAGATCAAAGGGAGCACAGGGGCGACATACGAGGAATGGCTGAGCATTGTCAGGACGGAGTATTCATTAAAACCATTATTGACTACGGCAAAGAGCATATCGGGCATCGCTGAGCTTTGCGGTTTTTCGGACGTCAAATACTTCAACAAGGCGTTCAAAAAGAATTACGGCCTGTCGCCAAAGGACTTCCGGGACAATTACGCTATCAATTCCGATGATTATCGTGACTGCATATTTGATGTAATACGGAAGGGCATCGATGAAGAAGCGGAGGTTGGCTGCCTGAAACAGAAAATGGATTCATATAAATCTTCCCGGCAGCAAATATACAATTTGCCAACAATGAACCTGGCAATTTTTTGGGATCAGCCTGTACTCATGAAAAAAGCAAGCATTGGCTATATTGTAAATGCCGGGGACCACAGGAATCTTGAAAAACCCGCTTGCCAAAAGGCGATCAACGGGCTCTGTAATGAAATTGCCTTAAGCGGCATCAAAGTATATGGATCGGCGGATGCAGGCGCCGAAGATGGTTTCAAGGAAGCGATAAAAGGGGTTGAGGCCCGTTTTGGCTGCAGGATACTGTTCGCAAAAAACTGCGGTTCTGACCGGCTGGATGAAAACGCGATGAATGATTCAAGCGCCATAGCCGCAAAATATCTGAAAAAATGGATACAGGCGAACCGCCCTTGTTTCTTTGAAGTCGATTTGTTTGACGCTCAAAATGAGAATCTTTCTTTTGGCGGGACGGGACTGTTCACTCTTTGCCACATCAAAAAGCCGATATATTATGCGCTTTTCTTTTACCAAAAACTCGCGGAAGATATAGTGTTCAAAAATGAGTATTGCGCTATCGGCAGGTCAGGCGATGAAATGCAATTCCTGGCATTCAACTTGCCGGCCACGGCAAACGATGGCAATATCATTGTCTGCCTGAAGATCAAAAAGCTTATCAATAATGAGTTCACTGTCGTCAGGTACCAATATGACGACGCTATCAGCAATATGAACAACCATGTATTAAACCCGAAAGCTGTTCATTTTGTACAATACAATACCGGCGATTACATTATGAAAAACTGCGAGCCCCGTGTGACGATAGACTACATTGAAAACACGGACGAGGTAGAGCTTGAATGCGAGGTAAGGCCATACGGGATAGAGTTTATCATTGTAAAAAAGGTAGCGCATATATGACAGGGGCGGCGGAAAACTGTACAATGGGGGCATGGAAAACAAAGAGAAAAGACCGGACCTGATACTGGTTCTCGACCAGGGCACGACCTCATCGCGGGCGCTGCTGATTGACCGCAGCGGGGCGGTCGTCGCAAGCTCGCGGCAGATGTTTGAGCAGATCTATCCGAAGCCTGGATGGGTCGAGCACGATCCTATGGAGATACTGTCTTCGCAGCTTTCAGCGCTCACCGGCGTCCTGGCGTATACGGATATGGGCCCGGAAAGAATCGCGGGGATCGGAATCACAAACCAGCGGGAAACCACGATCCTTTGGGACAGGGAGACAGGGCGTCCGCTCGCGAACGCGATCGTCTGGCAGTGCAGGCGCACGGCGGGGGCGCTTGAGCAGCTCTGCAAAGACCCTGCGGTCCCGCAGATGATAACTGAGCGCACTGGGCTTGTGCCTGACGCGTATTTTTCCGCCAGCAAGATTGCCTGGCTCCTGGACAATATTCCGGGCGCGCGGGGGCAGGCGGAGCGGGGCCGGCTTGCGTTTGGGACAGTGGACAGCTGGCTCATCTACTCGCTCACCGGCGGCAGGGTGCATGCAACGGACTTCACAAATGCCAGCCGCACGATGCTTTTCAACATCCATGAGGGGCGCTGGGATGAAGAGCTTTTAAGGCTCTTTGGCATCCCCGCCTCGCTTATGCCGGAGGTATGCCCGTCCGCCTGTGATTTTGGCGACGTAGTGCATCCTTCGCTGCCAAAGGGGCTGCGCATCTGCGGGGTGGCCGGCGACCAGCAGGCTGCGCTCTTCGGGCAGCGCTGCTTCAGTCTCGGGGAAGCGAAGTGCACGCTCGGCACGGGCGCCTTCCTGCTCATGCACACAGGGGGCCAGGCCTGCGCCTCCAGGAACCGTCTTGTCACAACTATTGCCGCTTCACCACCCGGCAAGGACGGCCTGGAGTATGCGCTTGAGGGCAGCATCTTTGTGGCCGGGGCGCTCATCGAGTGGCTGAAGGAGGGCCTTGGGGTACTGGGCGCCGTTGAGGAATCGGAGGAGCTGGCGTCAAGGGTGCCGGATACAGCCGGGGTCTTTGTGGTCCCGGCCTTTACGGGGCTGGGCGCGCCGTGGTGGGATCCTGACGCGCGCGGCACTGTTACCGGACTTACGCGAGGGGCAAGGAAGGAGCATATCGTGCGCGCTGCGCTGGAATCGCTGGCCTACCAGTCGGCCGACTTGATTTCCTCTTTTTGCAGCGACGCCGGGGTAGAGCTCCGCTCCCTGAAAGCGGATGGCGGCGCGTCGGCAAACGGGTTCCTGATGCAGTTCATGGCGGATATACTGGGCATGCCCGTTGTGCGGCCGGACAACCCCGAGTCTACGGGGCTGGGTGCGGCTTTCCTGGCGGGGCTTTCCTGCGGGTTCTGGGACAGCCTGGACGAAATCATGGGGCTTGACCTCGCAGCGCGGGAATTTGTGCCGGGGCAGATCGACAGGCAGGCGTTGATGGACGGCTGGCGCGAAGCGGTAGGGATGACGCGGGCGCACAGTTAGCAGCCGCGCCAAATGAACCCCCTGGCGCAAGAAAATAAGAAGAACCGTCGAACCGCCCCCTTGGCGCAAGAAAATAACAAAAAACTTGCATAATAGTGAAATATGTGAAATAATTTCCATTATCAACTGGGGAGTTGGAAATATAAATGGGGAGAATTATTTGAGAGGTTTTCGGACCGGATAATTAAATAGCGTATTTTTGCTGCCAAAGGCGTTTCCCAAAGGGCTGGTTTTTGCCGCATAGGGATTCGTTTTGTTGGCTGTTGCTATACTGCTATATCGGGTTTGTTGGTTGAGTGTGCTGGGGGGTACAAAAAATGAAGAAGAGTGCGGGCTATGGGCTTACGGGAAGAGTAGCGTCGTTTGTGCTGACGGTTGCGCTGGTCGTTACTATGATGCCGTCGTGGGCGGCGCCGGTGTTTGCGTCGGATGAATTGCCCGGCAGCGGCGCGGGGGGCCCTGCGTCGGAAATAGATGAGGGGGAAGGTGACGGGGGCGCTGCGCCTGGGGGCGGCGGCGATCCCGGCGAGCCCGGAGATCCCGGAGATGGCACAGGCGGCGATGTAGGCGCGGCCGGGCCTGAAGAGCCCGGGGACGGGCTGGACGATGAAGGCGACGGACAGGGCGCTGCCCCTGCTGAAAGTGGTGAAGGCGCCGTGGAAGGCGATGGGCCTGGCGAAGGCGACAATCCCGGCGAAGGCGATGGACTCGACGAAGAAATCGAGGCGCTTGAAAAGACGCCGGGAGTGCCGGATATCGACTGGTACATAGGGCACGAGACGGAGAATGAATTCTTCATTGAGAACGCTGACCAGCTTGCGGGGCTGGCGCAGCTTGTCAACAACGACTC